>Ga0315900_10000328_pt1 | contig 84630 bp, 129 predicted proteins | sample LakEriMetagenome_FD_203521 | JGI IMG/M metagenome (GOLD analysis project Ga0315900, IMG submission 203521) | Freshwater fungal communities from buoy surface, Lake Erie, Ohio, United States - Buoy 12 MA114 | ecosystem: Environmental > Aquatic > Freshwater > Lake > Lake biofilm | place: USA... | reverse complement strand
CGTGTTGTAGGTGTAGCAACATCTACCACCTTGGTAAACCGATGATGACGTTGCTCTACGCCTCTGGAGTTGATGCTAGTTACTGCATCTTCTAAAGCTTCTGGTCTAATGACATCAGCAGGGATCAGATCAAACACAGCACCAAGTGGAAACTTGGGCTTAGCCTTGACAGCTTTAGGATTCTGCTCCCGTGCCAGTTGCTTAAGCTTGGGATCGTAGGCCAGTAGTTCTGTTTGGAGATTGGAAGGAAGACGGAATTCCATGGTGAGTTCGTAGTAAGTTCGTAGTAGTGGACAGTTTAACGTCATGTCCAGGACGTAGGGTTAGTCGTTATCTATTGGAAGGAGTTCCCAGTCAGGGTCGAGCTTAGCAAGATAATCGCAGAAGCCATCTTCGTCAAGAGGGATTTGTTCTCCCTCATCCAGTTCAAAGCTAGTTCTGCATAGTGCAGGAGCGTACTCCTCAGGGTCAAGGTAAGTTGACCGATAGATGAGACGCATCTCGTCCACAATTGCTGTAACTGTGACTTCATATCCATTGATGGTTGTGTCTTCAATAGCAAGGACTTGCATGAGTTACACCTGTGTGAGTTGTTTGGCCTGGGCAAACTGACCTTCAGGCCCATACTTCTGGACAAGGTCAGGGAATGCATCAAGCAAACGCTGCCGATTCTTTGGATCAGCAAAGCGTAGTGCTTGTGCAATTGAGGATACAAATGATCCGCCATAGCTGTCCATGCGGGCAATCATGGCGTGTAGCTCAGTGCTGTTCATGAGTTTAGGTTGAGTTGGAATGGATGAGTTTAAGGACATCCCAGGTCCTTGGATCAGAACAACTTGATGTTGCGTTTACTCAAGCCTGTGCCAGGCAATGAGATAGATCCACGTACACCAGATTCTCTGGCGTTAAGTGTTACCTGGAATGGTCCAAGTTGAATCGACTTAGTAAACGATTTGATTCCATGTTCAGTGACATTGAATCCAGCAATTGTCTTGTCAAAGTTAATGGGTGACTTGTCAGTCATCGAGTTGCTCCAGTGCTTTACGAATGATGTCGTAAGTGACATCATCAATCTTGTCTCTGTTGTATACATCGCCAAGTTCAATTAACGCTTGCTCCTTTAAGCTTGGCGGCCTGGGGCGGCGGGCGGCGCGGAGTGATGGGATGAGAGCGCAGTGAGTTACTAGGTTTTGGCAGCGCAGCCACTCACAACACGCCTCTAGCTCCTGATCGGCGCCCCAGCGGGCGGCTTGGGTGGCGATGAAATCTACAAGTCCATCATGTTTGACCTTGGCATCAATCCAAGAATCGTGCCACTGCTCCACCAGTTCCGGCGGTGGGGTAATTGGATGGTCAGTCATCGTAGGAATCCTCGTGACAAAGAATGAATTTTAATTCGAAATACTCCGAATCGCTATTGTCTTTGGAATGGTACTTGGCTTCGAATCCACCAGATCCAACACATGTTTCCTTGATGGATTCATTTAATAAATGACGTGCCCTTGCTTTAAGTCTTTGCAATGTTGGCAATGAGTATCCATTGCCTGCCGTTGTTTGCCATTGCCAGTCAAGTGCTGTCATGGCAATCAATACTTTTTCAAAGTTGAATTTGTCAATGATCTCATCGATCATTTCCTTCTGATCAGGAGTCATTTGAGGTTGTCAGGTAGTAGTGCTTGGGTGTCTTCATCATCCATGTTTGTCATGATGAACTTTTGTCCATCGGGGGCAACAAAGCCCCCGATAAAACCAATGCCATGTTTATCTGCTGATTCTTTCATCTTGGCTACAAGCTGCATAGCTTGGAGTCGTTGAAGATCAATAGAGTCTGGGATGCGCAGGCTGTCAGACATTTGATTAGTACGTGAGGTGAGTTGAGTGTGGTCACGGCAAGTCTACCAGGGTAGTCAAGCCATGACCAATGGTCTTAATGTTTCCTTAACCTTGCGGTAGGGCTGTTAGCTATGAAGTTCTTGGTGCTGACGCCATGCAGCTGTGTGCATTTCATCAGCAGTCAGTGGTGACTCACTGCCATAGCCAAGCTCTTCATCTGATGGTTCATAGTCAAGTTCATTGTCAAGCATGGGGATAATCTCATCATCCAGCATGGCAAGCATGGAGGGTGTGAGATGTTGATCCATTTCGTGACGTTTGCTCTCACGTTGAGAGATAGCTTTCAGTTCTTCGAGAATGTTGGCAAGCTTGTGGTACTCGTTAAGGTTGGTCTTGTGAGTAGTCATGGGTTGATTATTGGAAGATTGAGTAGTGATCTGGAACTTAATCAGTTCAGTTAGTCCAACAAGCCTGGTGATTACCAGGTCTTTGTTGTCATGAACTGTTGCATCATCTTTGAGTACTTCAGTTAATGCAAACAATGCATCATGGATGAAAGTGATGTCTACTTCTGTGAAGGAGTACTGTTTAGTCATGGGTTGGTAAGTGAATGAATGGTGTGTAGTACAGAGGCATCTCTTATAGATTAAGGTGCACCTCTGGTACTTCTGTCGGGGGGTCTGGGGGGTAGGCCAGTAGTTATCTGGCAATACCCTTGATGAGTTTAAAAACAGTTGTGAGGCGTACCTAGTTCTTTGATCAATCGCTCAAAGGAACAATTGACTCTTGTGCCGTTAACGACTGCATAGATGTTATCGCTGCCATAAGTTGTACGCAGTTCAGTTATCTTATCTTCTGGTATAGCTAGAAGATGAGGTCTGCCATCTGAAGTAACTTGAGTGGTTTTGAAAACAAAAATTCTTTGTGGCATTGTGTTAATTACGTTGAGCTTAAATGGGTAGGCCAGTAGTTATCTGGCAATACCCTGGTACTTACTGTTCGCTATTCGCAAATAGCGAATGTCAGCATAACGTTAGTGTTATGTGCCGTAGGTTAGATCAAGCCGAGAATCCTAAGCCAGGAGTTTACAACTGATTTCAGGCAATACATTTAATACTGAAAAATCTTTGTAAACATCTTTAACAAAGCAATTGTATTCATAGGCTAAACGAGCAGGGCATATGTGATGAGCAAGATGTTTAGACTTACCGTTTAGAGTAACGGTAGACCTAAATAAACCTCTTGTCTTGTGCCATGAAACCCCCTTGTAACCCGTAGTGTTACTAGATCTAAGTTTCATGTTTGCTGCGTTTTGAGATCTACTTGATAAACGTAGATTTTCAATACAGTTATTAGAACTATCTTGATCTATATGATCAACTTCATATTGACCAGGATCTGTACCTGTGGCCAGATAATAAACAATCCTGGCGCACTTATAGTTCTTTCCATTGATTTGAATTATAGATCGCTTGGATTTAAAATCATAGGCACCTGCCTGTTCACCAGGTTTGCATCGATTATTAAAGCTGTATTTAACAGCAAGACCAGTAGGAAAACTGGGGCAAAGTTCATAACGCTTTGCCACCAAATCGTAGTCAGGCATGTTGTGCATAATTAAATCAATCCAAGAATTGATAACCAAGAATCTACGTGGTCTGGTTCGACTTCGTCACTGCAGGGAGTGAGGCAGGTGCTGTCGAACGTGTACTCCTCGATCTCTTCGTTGGTTGGGATGTCGTACCATCCTTCGAGATCTTCCTTGTCCTGGGCTGAGTAGTTACCACCGGCTGGGATCCAGTAGCACCTGAGGATTCCACGCTTGGTTCTGTAGACATTACCAGTGCAGGCGATGGCGCCTTTGGGTGCGTCCTGAAAGTCTGTCTCTGCTTGGAACTGCTGGTTACCTTCGTCTTCGTCGAAGGCTTCGTAGCCGAGTGCGTCTGCGATGAGCAGTTGTTCAGGTTGAAGAGACATGAGATGAGATCTCCGATGAGTGTGATTGAGATTGAGATGAGTGTGATCAGGACAATGGCGATGTCGTCAACAATGTCGACCTGCTGTTGATTAGCAGTTGATGTCGGCACAGTTGACGAGTTGTCCTTAGTACGTTGAGTTGATTTGGTCATGGTTAATCACCGTGGTAAGTGGATGGGTAGTCAGTGGTATCCCAATCAGATTGATTGGATTCACGCATGGCTTGCTCCTGCTCATAGGCAATGTCTGCCATAGCATCAAGCAAGTCTGCGTTGTAGTTCTGATCAAGTTGAGTCATGGTCTGAGTTGAGATGGAACGGTGAGCAGTTTAAGGACATGCTCAGGTCCATACGTAGTACTGATGTACTACCTCATGAGTCTGTTCTTGAAGTTGGGGATATATACATTGTCTTGGCACGGTTCCTTATAGGACCTGTACGTGACAATTGCATAGATGGCCGCTGGTGTCATGTCGTATGCCCTGGCAATAAACCCAATTGATTCATTGTATTTAGCACGGGCACGAATGTCATTGACCTGGGCATCACTAAGGAAGCCACGGTAGCGTCCACGTTTGATTGGGTCTTCCTTGAGGGGAGGACGTTGCCTCACTCTACGGATGACCTTAGTCATTGATATGGGACTGCAGTTGACAATGCTAGCGATCAGATCGTAGCGATAACCTTTGCAACGCAGATCCCAAATCTGGTCTTCTTTCAGGATAGAAATGCGTGATTTCATTGGATTTGAGTTGAGTTGTTGGTGAGTAGTTTAAGGACATGCTCAGGTCCATCTAATACTTGGAATCTTAATAACCGTTGTTTATCAAAGATCTTAATAACTAAACAGCCATTACTTTGGTGCTGGCTGTTCGGGTGGGGGTCTGGGGGTAAACCTAGTGCTTATCTTATGTATAGGTATGAACCTGCATAATCACAGTTGTGTAGGCAGGTTTCAAATGATTGATCATCCAGTAGTTGGTACCGTGCATGTTCCGCTGGTGCTTTCCATGATGCAGGCTTATAGATAGTCCCTGTCTGTCTTGCGACAAATGCATGGACTGATCTGCCTTCATACCTGGTACCAGGACTAGAGACATGGATGATCTTGTAGTACTTAACCCCTCGCTTAACTTCGAAAGCTACGGGGCTACTGTGCTGTTTGTAGAACTTATCTTGGAGAGTCTCGCAGAGTTGTTGGATGCGATCCTCGATAAGCTTGGTGTTAGCGCTTAGTGTTGTCATGTTGTTGAGTAGGAGTTGGGTTGGTGATATCAATGCCGACTACAGCAGTTGCTGTGAAGCCAGCAATGATAAGTGATAGGGCTGCCACACAGATCTTACTAAGGCGAGTCTCATGAGACGCATAGTAAGAATCAAGGTGGACAAATTGCCCTGGTGCTAGACGAACGATGTGCTTCATTGGTTTTCAGTTGACTGCAAGGATGTACTTAACGCATACGTAGCTTGGCACTACGTAGTAGCTAGGAATCTCGTTGAGATAGTACCATTCACCCTTGTAGTCAAGAGATATGCAAGAGTTTTCGGTAACAAGCTGTAGTGCTTTGGCGCCTGTGGTGCACCAAACCATGTATACATTCTTGTCAAACAGCAGATAGTAATCATGCTCTTTGATGTCAAACTCTTTGAGTGCAGATTGAATTTGAATGTGGTCAAGTGTGATTGGCATAGAGATTCAACTGGGTTGAGTGTGTGCAGACGCTGAGGTCTGCAGTAAAGGCCCGAAGGCCCTTAGTGCAAACGTCAAAGGTAACGCTTATCCAGGCAATAGTATGCATCGCCTATAAAGCTACGCATGTATACCAGTTGATGCCCTGCTTTCGCTGGGCAATGTTTGACGTAATAATTGTTGAGTAACTTCTGTGCTCCTACGGATAAGAGCATACCTGCTCCTACGCCCATAACCATGGCCAGCACAGGTGTTGCGAGTGAGTCTTTCATGTCAGTTGAGCTGAGGTTGATTGAGTGTGTTGAGAAGGATCACATGCGTTGAAGCTTGCGCTCTAGTTCCATGTCAATGGAGTAATGATAGTAGTCTTCCATCTCCATGAGCATCTCCTTCATACTTGTTGGTACGCCACCGCCAAGTGTACGTACGTCACGGTCTAGCCACTCTTGCCATTCGGCATCGGTGTCTGGGTCAAATGTATTCCACAGCTTCTCAAAGTGAAGCTGGGTTGATTCGCCGCCATACCATGTGACGCGGTACTGTTGTTCGGCGGATGGTTTGTAGACCAGCTCAGGTGTTGTCATTGTTGAGTTGAAGTAGCGTTGATGACAGGATGTTGAGTCCTGCAGTAAAGGCCCGTAGACCCTTAGTGCAGAAGTCAGAGTTCAGGTTTAGGAGTAATGACGAATGCCACATCGTTAGGCATCAGTAGTGCTGCTGCCCTGATGCGGTATTCATTCAGCTTGGTGCTGACATACTCCTTAGATTTGTCACTCTCCAGCATTGCTGCTGTCGAGATGAGTGCATTGGCTAGTCCTTTGCGGATACCCATGTTGTGTTGTGTAGATGCCACTGAGTGTGGCAATTCCTGACCAGGGGATTTGATCCCCCGGCATCACGCTTGTGATCAGGCAAGCCAATTCTGGTAGATCCAGATACGGCACTCATCGTAATCAAGGTTGACGTTGGGGTCTTTGCACATGGCAGAAGCCTGAGCCTCTACCCATGTGCAAACGTGGCAATCAACCATGACAGGCAGCTCGATGCCACATACTGTTGCAACGTAATCGCCCTGTTGATTAAGTGAGATACAGTTCATGATGTTGAGGTGAGTTGATGTGGGTTTGATGCTACGTTTAACGTCCAGCTTGACGTGTAATCCCGAGCTATTACATCGGAATTAACTAGTATTATCAGGTAGCTATAGGATCACTGTCCTATTTGAACGCTGTGATAGCAAGGGGTTTGACCCTAAATAGCGCCCGAAATGTGTTGATTTGGTAACAAATAACAGGTATTGAGGGCTATATGAACCCCTGGTTGCCCAGGGGAATAGGTAACCGTCTACGAAGTCAGGCCTTCACCTTCGCGCGGAACACATACTTGTCCGCCTGCTTGGTGCAGTAGACAATATACGTGCGTGCTTCGTGATAACCTTCGCCGCAATAGGCTCCGTCTCGTTCTGCTTCCCAACATGCCTCGGCTTCTTCAAACCTCAGCCATGTTGATAGCGATACAATAACGTCTTGCGGCTTCACTCCATACCTACGGAGTTGCTGCTCTGTCATTGTTACACTCTTGCCATACCACAGGTGGCTGGCTACCATCTGGCAACGGTCGTCAAACTCGACAACCTTCTGCTCTTCCTTCGTCAGTTGCATTAGATTAGATGCGATTGGACTCTGCGTTGTACGGATGCGCAGCCCCCGCTATTCCCCTCCTACATACCTAAACTTCTCAAGGGTATGCACCCTTTCTTTTTTTCTTTCCGGTATTTGTTTCGGAGGGGTTGTTGGAGAAGGCTCAGGAAAATCATTTACCTTTTTGGCCCTATAAGGGGCCATTTCGAAGTAAAAAAATTAAGTAATATTCAATCTTTGTGATGTTTTTACCTAGTTAGCCCAAGTTTTTACACAAAAAAGCCGAGGTGTTATCCTCGGCGTATCAACTTATGTTTTCGTTATCTTTAGAAAGTATCCCTTGCGGCTTCTGCAGCACTTACAGCTTTAGCATATTGCTGCCAATCGGGCTTTTGACGGGCTAATTCACCCCTGGAACCCTGAATAAACGTACGTACTTCAATTGGATTAGCTCCTTCGCCAGCCATCTCTTCCGCTTTGGCCTTAATTGCCTTTAAAGCAACAATTCGTTGAGCCCTATCGTTTGCGTCCATTGTAAAAAATTAGTTTTTACCCCAATTGGGCGTTAAACTTTTTTGATTCCCTTAGTCTATAACATCTACTTTCTGCATAACACCACGTAAAATACAAATATCAAGAATTTAGTAAGCAAATAGTTTCTAATGGCGTTAGCACCGGCCGATTTTTACGCATACAGCCGTGCCACTGGGACTCCATACCCAGAAGATCCGCAGGAAAGGGCTGAAATGGCCCCTGCTGTAGCCGAATTCCGCCGTAATCAACTCAAAGCACCTCAACAGGAGTCAAATCTACTTGCCACCATTGGTGCCGCAGCCCTGGGCCTTGGTGCATTAGCTGGTGGTGCGTATGGTGCCAGGCGTTTGTTCAAAGCTCCCCAAGGAGTGCGGGAAGCGGGGCGCAAAATCACTGATCTTCCCAGTGCCGAAGCTGTTTTACAGAGGGCTGCTGAGCCCTACAAACTCGCAGATACCACCCCACCTCCCTCTAAAACTGCAATTCCCCAAGCTACGGTTGATTTAACAACTATCCAGGAAACTCAAAAGCCTGCTGTTGTCAAACAACAGGTAGAAGCAAACGACACTGGAGCAGATCAACTGACTGGCCGTGTTGATCAACAGATGCAACGTGATACAGACTTTGTCAAATTTAGTCGTCAAGCAGATGTTGTTGCGGAACGCAATGCACGCTTGCGTACGGCTGCAGATCAAATCTGGGGATTTGAAGAAGAGCTTGAAGAAGCTGGTAAACGCTACCAAGCCTATCGCGCTGGTCAATCACAGTTCCGTCCGTCCGTTGCAGACTTAACTGGGTCGTTGAACATAAAGGGTAAGGATGTTGTATTTAGCAATCAACTTGAAAGAACACAGGCTGCCCTTGGCTTGACACCTAAAGCTGCTAATGCTCAGATCAGGGATCGCATTATGGCCATAGCATCTGCTTCTGAGGAAGAAGCTGCACGTTTAATGGATCCAAACGTACCAGTTTCTGAATTGCGTACATTAATGGGTACGACCAAACGACTCAACCCAACAATGGAGGTACGCGGCCAGGGACAGATGGGTCCTACAGACTATGAAAACTTCCAAACCAAACGTCTTGCTGAACTTGCAGGCGAAGAAGTTGCCCAGAAATTCCTGGAGGAACGTCTAGGTACTGGTGCGACATTGACCGGCATGCGTGAAGTGAATAATCCGGAATATACGGACATCATGTTTAATGAGTTTATTCCTCATTGGGATGAGCTTGCTGAACAAGGCGCTTTAAAGCCACGCAATACCACTGTCACTGCAGAAGACGTTGAGCGTTATGGGTTGCCTCCAGAACGGATGCATTCCAATATGTCTTTCTTTGAACGCAAAAATCTGGAACAACAAATTGATCCTGATTATGACAAAGGCGGCACTGGGCTTTATCTAAGTGAGTTTGCAGATGCCATTGGCTTATCCAAAATTCCCCAAACAATTATCGAGGGGCAACTTGGTAAACCTTTAACCGAAACACTTGGATCAAAAGAACAATCCAACAAAGGCACTACTTTTATCCCTGGTCGAGTACAAGAAGCCGAGGGGAACGTAGAGGGCTCCTTGCGCCAATTACGTGAAATTGACGAAGCAATTCCTGTGCGTGCAACCAGGGCAGGCGAAGAAAGTACCGGTGTATTTGCCACCAGTGATCCCGAGCGTCCTTTCCGTCTTGTTGGCGAAGGTCGCCGGGAACGCAACAAAATTACCAGCGAAGATATTAATGCACAATCAACTCGCTTACGTGGTGGTTATGAAATGCCGGAAGCTACGCCCTTCTTCCAGACAGGCGGTAACGTCGAAGTAAAACTTGACGACAAGGGTTTCATGACTCCTGTTGTAGTCAATGAAAGGGGCGGCAGAACTTTAATTACAAACTTAAATCAAGCAACAAACACACTCGGTGTCGCAGGTACGCACAAACCAGGCGAAGAAATTCTGCGCATTCAACCTTACATGATGCAGCGCACTGTAGAAGAAGGTGGGCAGCAATTGACTATCAAACAGCCCCTTTATGGAACTCTTCAGCAACGTACCGCTACAGGCCTAAAACCTGCCGCTGTAAGCAAAGCTGAAGTCCAAGGGATTGCCTCTGGCGCAGCTGAAAAATGGAATGGATCCGTCAATAACCGTGTTGATTGGCTTGCGCAAAATGAACCAGGGTATCTAGAGGAGAAAGGGTACGTCTTAGCTCAACAGCAAATCCCTGGAACCCAACGCGTTAAAAATGTTGTTGTAGCGTCCCCCTTGAAGGCAGATCCAAATCTTGGCGAACCTTATCACTACACAGGTTTTATTGCAGAACAGGTGCATACCAACCTAAAACAAAAAGGACTTGACTTACCGGTATTGCAAGATCCTTCTGCTAAACATCAATTTATTACTGACGTTACAAATGTAACGACAGAGCGTGCGGTGTATGGCAAAAACAAAGCCAAAGAGTCTATCTTGATTCCTGGTCGCGTTGCTCAAAAAGGATTAAGTGGTATTGATCCAATGCAATTTGAAGATGCAGGAGAGAGTGCAGGGGGTGTTGCTTTCTACACTCCTCGCGTTGATACCATCTCACAAAGAAAAACAGGTGATCAACCAGAGGCTCGAATTCTTCCTGCCGCTCTTGAATCTGGTGTTGGCCGAACTCAAGAAGAAGTACAAAACACGTTGATGATGCAAGCGGCTAATCGCAAAGAAATGCTGGAAGCAGCGCGTCTTACTCCTGGCGGCCGAATTAACCGTGAAGCCCTGGGCAGCGAGAGCGACATTCTCAATAAGTATGGCGTTTCTTCAGCTAAGTTAATGCAAGAAGCAAATGCTCAAATGTCTCGTTCTCAGCAGTTTGTTAATCAATTACCTCAAGCGCAACGCGCTTTGGCTGAGCAACAACAAAATGCCGTTGCAGCGCAAGAAACCGCAGATGCAGTAGCCCGGCATATTGGTAACTATATTTCTGCGGCTACTCAACGGATTGACGACCCCCTCTCCTGGAAAGGCGATGTTAAACTCAAAGGAGTAGGGCAAAACGCATTACGTCCTTATACCAAACCTTCAGAGGGAATGGTTCAGGCTTTAATTAATATGTCTCGTAGTCGAGGTCAATTATGACAAAAGAAAAAAAGAAAGATAAAAAGTGGATTCAAGGCGCTGATATCAAGGAAGGCGCCTTTACTGCCAAAGCTAAACGTAAAGGTATTACCTCTGCTCAGCTCCAAGAGAACGTATTATCTGATCCAGACAAGTACGATGACAAAACCGTCAAGCAAGCGCGGTTGCGTCAAACCTTGGTAGGATTACATAAGAAGAAAAAAGAAAAAACCGAAGATTGATGGCTAGAGATTCACGCCTGGAACTAGATCGTTATATTGATTACGCTAAGGATCCGTTTACAAAAAAACGGCAGCTTAACTTTGACGAGCTATTTCAATCCCCATCAAGCGAAGGCCAATATCCCTGGAACCCCTCTCGCTTTACACAAAGCGATTTACTGCGCAAAATGATGACGCGCAAACTTCAACTCAACCCTGGGCTGAACTTTGTTGGTAGTAGCGCAGAAGAGTACGAAGTCTTTGCCAATATCGGCAGGTTTAAACGTGTTGATGACTATGATTTCCAAAACGGCAGGGCATTAACACCTCAGCGTCCAGAAGACCAACCCGGCTTTAACGACCTTTGGATGAGCGTTTATCAACTCAGCCCTACCATTCCTGGAGAGAAGAAAGCAAAAAATCCAATGCCACGTGCTTCTAACCCAGATCCCAAAGGGCTGCTAATGCAAGCAGCAGAAAGCCGCGTAGATAATGAAGTCAGTGGAAATACTTCTGTTGCAGAATTACTAAGTAAATCCAAAACACCCGGTGAAGAAAAAGCCTAGAAATAGGTTGAGTACAATAAAGAAAAGAATTTAACAATACAGTGAGATTAGCCGGCGTTGCTAAAGGATTAACCAGGGCAGATCTCAAGTCTGTTGCTGGTAGCGTTGGTACCGGCAGTGCACTTGCTGGTGGTTTTGGTTTAATGGCAGGTGGGCCGGCCTTAGGTGCCGCATCTGCTGTAGCTGATTTTGCCTTAGCGTATCCCTTAACTCTGGCAGCAAGGGCTGCAAGGCCTGGTAAAACCCGCACCGTAATTAACGAAGCCGGAAAGCAAGTTACCGAACATGTACCTTCAAGGTTGGAGGGAGCGGCCAACTTAATTGGCTCTGTTGTTTCTCCGTTAGTTGCCGACGTAGCCATGGGTGGTGGTATGGCACGGCAAGTAGAACCTACGGCCACGTCACAAGATCAAACGATCATGCATCAAATGATGCAACGTGCCGCCGTAAATGATATGCAACTTCCGCAAGAAGTGGCGCCTTACACTCAGTTTCAAACCGCCGGCTTACCTAATCGCAATCAATTTCTCAATGACTACATCTACCCACCCGTAGCGGGTACAGAAGTTGAGCTTCCTGATGTTGTGAAACGTGCATTACAACGCACTGGATTGGAGCTGGGCTAATGGGCGCACTACAAGGCCTCCGCAATATTGGCAGTGATATTTCAACAGGTATTAAAACTGTTGAGCAACTGCAGAGGAAATTTGACAAAGATACATTGTCCGCAGTGCCAGGCGTTAATCGTCTAGCGAGCGCCCCTTCTTTTAATCAGGCACTTGCCGCAGAAGGTATTACTGCACGTCAAACGCCTGTCCAATTTGCTGGTGCTTATGCAGCACGTGTTGCCACTGATCTAACCAATGACGGCACACGGATGCTGTTTTGGCGGTACAACCATCCCAATGCAATTGCCGATGCCATTGGTGGTGCAGCCATTGGTAAGAAAGCTGCACAAGAGATGGGTCCTCTTAAGACAGGTCTTATCAACCTCGCCGCCCTTGGCCCAGGTATTGCAGTTGCTGGCGCATATGATCTGACCAATGTTGGTGAGATGTTTAGGCCAAAGGGTTTTGCTCAGACCTATTCACCAGAAGGTACGGATGATCGTCGTCAAACTGAACAACCTTTACAAGAGGGATTTGAGCGCTTGTTCCTGGGACGTACTGGGCAACCACTTAAGTACGAGACTGCAAAACAAGAGATTCCAGACTTGACACCTGAACGTTATGGTAACTTCATGCGTTCTTATTACCAAGATCGTGGTTTCCTTGGCATTGCCAAAGCAACTACCGAGAACTTGCAGGGTGATCCAGAACTTCGTATTCTGAACTATCCCATTACAATTCCTTCCGCTCTTGGTGTTCTTGGTGGTGCTGGCGCCGCAGGCGTAGCTGCACGTTCTACACAAGGTCCTGGGCGCTTCCGTAAGTCAGCTGTTGCAGGTCTTGCCGGTTCTCTTGGTGGTATTCTTACCGGCAATGTTGTCAACGAAGTCATTGCCGCTGGTAATCGCCCAAGGCTGCCTACAACTACTGAATACGAAAGTATGCAGTACTGATAGAATCTATTTTATAAGAAACATTTTTAATAATGGCCGTATATTCAGACCCCTGGTCGTCGCCTGTACAGGCTCCTTATAGTACGTTAAATTACAATATTGGGACTACGCCTACCCCTCAATCTTTTGCGGCACAGGCGCGTGAACAAATTAAAGAAAAAATGCAGAGCGGCAGGCAAGCTGTTCAAGGAGCTGTTCAACAAGGTGGTGAACTTCTTCAAGGGCTGGCTAATCGTCCCGGCCTTGGGCGTGCAGCATTCCTTGGTGGAATGGTTCCAGGTGCAATGACCGCTGCATCGGAAGCTGCTTCAGGGCGTGCGCTAGGTGCAGGCGTAGCTCTTGGTGCAGGAGCACTTACTGCAGGATTAGGCACCGCTCTATTGAAAGCTCCTAACCCACTTGCAAAACTTGCCGGTGGTGCATTGATGCTTGGCGGCACGGTCATTCCTGGCATGGCTGCTACTGGTGCAGAAGCTGTTCGCCAAGAAGTAACTGGTCGTCCAACAGAAGGTAAAGAAGGTGACTTCCAAACTGAAGTTGCCCGCCGTCGTCAACTTGCAGGTGTAGACCTTGAGTTAGGTCGCAACGAATTAGGAATGCGCACTGATAACATCGTTGACCTTACTCAACGTTTAAATGCTGTAGATATTGAACAACAAAAAGCTCAATATCCCATTCTTGCCAAGATGAAGAACGATGAGCTAACTCGTTCTCAAGCAATGCTCAACTCCCAGAACAATGCTTACATGCAGCAGATGGTTCTTGGGACGGCCAGCAACCTTGTCCTGGATGCTCAGCGGGAGCGTGGCGCACTTGCACGTCAATACATCGCTTCTAGCCCCTACAACGTCGTACTAGCGGCTCCTAACGTTTCGATTGGTTGATCATGGCATACTCCTTTGATCCCAAAGCACCTTTCTTAGGTGGTATTGCAGGACTTAATTCCCCTGGCTCTAGTGGCACACCTGATTCTGCTTTTGGTGGAATGTTAAATGTAGCTCCGTTAACTCCTGGTTTTACTGGTGCTCAAGCGGGAGCTAGCTTACCAGAAGGCGTGGATCCTAATCTGGGTTTCTTGATGAATTGGCAACAACAACAACAAGAACAAACAAGGAGAGAAAGTAAGCAAGATTTGGCAGAGATAATGGCACAACGAGAAAAAGAATTTGAAAAAGCAGCAACATACAAAACGCTTTCTCAAATTCCAAATACAATTGCGTCCATTGGTCAAGGTCTTGCTGCAACTTTGTATAACCCAGCAAGTGTTGAGATTGCGTCCAGAACTCCTGGATTACTAGCTGGCGTTTATGGACAAGCCATTGGTAGTGCCCGTCAAAAATATATCAGCTAGGTATAATAAAGCTAATGACGTATTCATTGCCGCCAACATTAACACAAAGGCCGTTTGATACCGCGTCTTCTTTTTCTACTAATCACCAAGCCAGCAGGTGCCATGGATCCCGGAACAGCTACTTTAATTGGAGGTGGTATCTCCGCTCTTGGCAGCGGGGCAAGTGCTATTGGCGGTAAAAATGCAGGGAACCAAGCACGGGCTGCTGCTCGTGAGCAAGCTGCAGCAGTACAAGCCGCAGGACGTGAAGTTCCTCTTGTAAATTTTGGTCTTGATGTAGCCGGTAAAAAATTCGATACTTTATTTGGTGGTCCAGCGGACCGTTTTAATCTTGCTCAAGATACTGCACTGCAAGGAGCCTTAGCAACTGATCCAGGCTCTTATGGCTCCATCGAAGCACGTAGACAACAACTGCTTCGAAATCAAGAGTTATTTGGTGCACGCACCCCTGGTTATGGAGCCGCCTTTAGCAGGTTTGTGTAAACTAAAATAAGTTCAACGCAGTAAGTAAAATGCCAAAAAATAAAGAAAATAGCGATATCTATAGCGGCATTTTTGGCGCAGATAAATCTTCTATGCCAAGTCCGACTGGCGAACAATTTGAGAATTTAACAAATGCATTAAGAGCATCTTCAGCTGGCTTAGGCGGCGGTGGGAGTGGTTCAATGCTCGGCGTGCGGGAGGCCCAAAAAAGTCTTGGTGATCTCTCAAGGGTTTATCGTAAGTTTGGTAAAAACATAGGAGATTTTGAATCATATTTAAGTAGTGCAGTTCAGCGGGGAACACTAGCTCCTGAATTAGCCGAACAATCTTATTTAAACGCTGCAATGTTTTCTAATGCCAAGAAACCATTAGAAGGAGCAGAAAGGCTTGGGACAATGGAGCAAGGTTTTGTTGATCCCAAAAAATATGAAAGGTATCAACCTTTTATGCAGCTAAATGCTCAACAACTTTTGGGGCGTAATTTGAGTGCCAACGAAATGAATGCATATACAGAAGCTTTCCGTGGAATGGGAATCTACAAACCTGCAGATGTTTCTGCTGCTTTTGGTAATATGCTTATGACTACTCCGGAAGCCAGGAGTCGTGAAGTCGTAGTAGATAAAGACTTGTTTAAAGACAAAACAAAAACTACAGACGAGCTTCTTGCCATGAAACAATCGTTCTTAAATTCTTAATTTATAATATAAAAAAAGATAGTCATGCCGCAATCTAGACAGGAAAAAGAAAGGGCTCAAAAACTTCTCGAAAGTTTTGGTGCCAATATCAGTAAAAACGAATTAAAACGATTTGAAGATAAAGGATTTTCTGTCAATAAAGCTCAGAATTATGCCCAAAATCAAGGAGGTGTGCGTCTCGGTGATAATGCGCGTGACTATGTTAAGGCCGGGGGAGCGTCTAGTGCACAAACAACAGTGACACCTGACCCTGATCTTGATCCAATTGTAACTAACGATTTTGTTGATTTTCAGGGACGCACAATGTCCCGCGATCAATTTAATGTTGAATCTGAAGCATATATTAGAAATTTGCAAGGCGGTATTGATAAAGAGCTGGAAATTTTACGAGGTTCAAGTAATGAAAATATTGCAGGGATTCAAGCTGGGGCTCAAACATTTGGTTACGCTGCAGATGAACGGGCACGCAAATATGTAGCAGATCGTGCAGGAATAACTGCAGAAAACGTTGAAAATATCCGCGCTAAAAACAATCTTGATCTTCAATCAATTGTTAATGCCGGTTTAAAAGATGTTGCAAATATTCAAGGAGAAACTTCACGAGATGTAGAAAAAACTCGTGGTGAGTTTGGCTTGAAACAGGAAGAAACTCGTCAAGCGGGTGGGCGCGATATTGCACGTATTGCAGGAAGGGCTGGTATCTACCAAGGTTTAATGGGAGCTTTTAATTTCTAATTGTTATAATTAAAAAATAGCTTTTGCTATACTTTAAGAAACACTGTAGGTAAACATGGCCTATTCCGATACTATTGCTGGTATCAATGCCGCCCTTGCACGCGGCGAAATTGATGCCGCAACTGCAACCGCTCTCAAGAAGCAAGCTGCCGAAGGTGAGTATGGTACTAAATCTTTTGACATCGGTGAATTCGAAGGCCTCCTGGGCCGCCTGGAAGGTTCCAAGATGCGTCAGAAGCGCCAAGAGAGTGTTGAGGGCCGCCGTGGCACCATGACACAAGGTCTTGCTAGCATGATGAGCAACTTCTGATAATGCAAACTTCTGCCGATCCCAAGGCTCAGCCTACCGAGGGTGCAGATTTAAATCTGTACAAAAAGGCGGCAGAAGTTGCTTATCAATTTGCCAAGAAACGTTCTGAAAAAGAACCTGAAACAACCGAAGATACTTTCGGCGCAAACGATACAAAAGAACCAAGGCAGTAGCTTAAATGAACAGTTTTATTAACACTGGTTCGGATTACGCCGATGATCCGTATTCTCTTCTATTTGATGAAGAGAAAGCCAAGAAAGCTGCTGCTGCTGCTAAGATCTTCCAAGATGTCTCCGTTGGTTCTTCCAAGGAGAAAATGAAGGAACAAGGAGCACAAGAACGTGAAACCATCACGCGAGGAGCAACAGAGCAGCGTCAGTCCGCTGAACAAGCCCAGGAGTTCGGCGAGAGGGACGAAGCACGCGATTACTCCCAGGCCCAGCGAGCTTATCGATATTGAGGTTTTTAAAACCTGGATCGATAATCTGGACAGTGCATCCGAAGAGGCTTACCTTTCTTTCTGCAAGGATAACAATTCTGTTATTGAATGCTTCCTCTATGCCAGATTCCTTGGCTATGAAGGGAGCATTGTTGCGTGTGACCTATGGGTAAACAGCGAGTTTGAAAAGCCTGATCATAGAAAAGTTCTTCTCAATGAAATTGAGGAGATGCAGGAAGATATTCGAAAGTTACGACAAGCTGTTGAGGATGATATCGTCAAGCGAGATGCGGGTGTCGCCAGGATCGCCAGCATGCAAAAAGAGCTTCGTGGAACTATTGCTCAATTAGATCTCTTCACCTCTTCTAGGGATCGCAAGGGCTTACTGATGGCTGGCGCTGATCGCGCTATTCGTGAGTTAGTATTTATCTTCAAAGATGATCCTATTGAAATCCCCTTGCACGAAGCATCGATGAGCGTATGGGCTCGCATGCAACTCGAAGAGTAGTACTCTTAAAATAAACAAAAGACCAAAACAATGTCTGCTTCTACAGATATCCCTGATCTTGCTGGGCGTATGCCAAGCATCGTTCGCAACCTTCAACGGGAACGCATGGGTCTTGGCCCTACCCAGAACGTTGCTGGCGCTAGTGATATCGCTAGTACAGCTAAAGCAATGTTTGGTACTACCCCACCAGATACCGAGGTAAATGGCAAACAAAATGCCCCCGCAGCTCCTGGCACACTTCAAGAAGACCGAAGCGAAGAAGGAGGACGGCTCGCAGATGAACGACAAGGAAAAACACAAGGCCGCCTTGGAAAAAGCACGCAAGTTTAAAGAGTCACGTTCTAAGAAATAAGTTAGTATTAACTTAATTGCAAACATAGAGTGCCTTCTTATCTTCACCTTGCTTACAGGCGCAACGCACGTGCTGCCTCCAAGAACTACAAAGTAAGGGAAAATAAGAACGAGGATTCACTCCAACGTGCAAGGGATGACTTCGGTTATTTCTGTGAGTATGTAGCCGATAAACCTCCAGCGGAACACCACAAAGAGTGGCACCGTAAGTTCGTAACAGATCAAGATAGTTCCTGTCTAATTAAAATTGCTGGGCCTAACGTTGACCTACTTGCTCCTCGTGGTTCAGCGAAAAGCACTGTACTTGGCTTGTTAACTGCCTGGGCAATTGGCATCCATACGACAGCTAAGTTACCTCTGCAGATTCTTTACCTTTCTTATACCGTTGATATTGCACGCTCTAAGTCTGCAACAATCAAACGAATCATTGAAAGCAAACGATATCAAGAAGTCTTTCCAACAGTACGTCTTCTTAAGAACGTAACCAGTAATGAGTATTGGTCTATTGACCATAAGTTTGCCGGCATCGACGTAACCGGTGACGAACAATTTACGCTTTGTGCGGCAGGCTTAAAAGGTTCAGTGACCTCCAAGCGTTCGCACTTGGTAATGATTGATGACGCCATCAAATCAGCCGCTGATATTGCAAACCCTGACATCAGAAAAATGATGCAGGACAACTGGAACGCGGTGATCGCACCAACGATGTTTGAAGGAGCACGTGCCATCTGCCTTGGTACCCGCTTCAGGCATGATGACATTCACTCCACTACGTTCAACGAACAAAACAATTGGCAGCAGATTATTCTGTCAGCAATTTACAATGACCCTAAGACCGGTGAAGAGATGTCTTACTGGCCAGAGATGTGGTCATTGGACTATTTAAAAGAAAAGAAACGACAAGCGCCTATTGCTTTTTCGTTCCAGTACATGAATCAAATTATCAGGCAAAACGAACTTTCGTTGGCACCTGAATTGATTGTCAAAGCTGAAATCTCCACAGAGTTCGATGCCCTTGGTATTGGCGTTGACTTGTCTGCTGGCATCAAGGAAAAGAACGATTACACAGTCATGGTCCTTGGTGGTCGCATTGGCGACCGCATTCATATTATCGATTACCGACGTATTCGAGTAATGGGTAATTTGGAAAAACTAGATGCAATGAAGGAGCTTCTCAATGATTGGTCTATTCTTGGTCGTGATGACAGTGGCAATTATTTCCCTACTTATTCAACTTGCGATATATGGTCCGAAGCTGTTCAATACCAAGCATCGCTAGAAGCAGACTTTAAGCGTGTTTGTTTAAGTAACGAAGGATTGTATAACTTGATCTGGCACCCCGTCAAAGGATTCCGCGCAGATAAGCTGGCGCGTTTCCGTGGAATTATCGGCATGTTTGAAGATCGTAAGATTATTTTCAATCGCTACCGTAACTTCACTGCGATGTTTGAAGAACTAACCAACTTTGGTGTCAGTAGTCACGATGACTGTGTTGATGCACTTGTCTGGTTGGTAACAGGCCTGGCAAGGAAGGGACAATTGCAGCTTGATTACTGATCCTAAAATAAATAAATAAAATAATTTTTTTTATTTCAGTGGGACCAGAATATCTTGCACTTGGTTTAACCACAGTTATTTCTGCTGTCACAGGCGGTAGCTGGGCAGTAAATAAATTATTAGATAGACAGCAAGAGCGATTAAAAAGCGCTTATGATTATATCAATTCTCAAAAACGAAGGATTGATATTTTGGAAGATCAAATCAATCGCATGCCACTGGAGTATGTATTGAAGGTTGACTTCCTCAGGGAAATAAAAGAAATGCATGATAACTTTAAGCAGATCAACAATAAGCTTGATAAGCTAATGGAAAAGCTTTTGGAAAAATGAGTTACATCTTGGAGATCCAGGAGGACGAAAACGGAGATCAATACATTACGCTACCCGATGAGGTGGTTGACGAGCTTGGCTGGCAAGAGGGGGATATTCTTAACTGGGACGTAAAAGGTAATGGTATTATTCTTAACAAAGTCAATGATTGCTCTGGTTACGAAGTAATAGAAGAGTAAAATAGAAACAAAGAGAGGCTTAGATGTATTACGCAGGTGAAAGCAATGTCCCTGGTGCGCCAGGTAACTTAATGGCTCGCGGAATTCCTGTTGGTCAGGACCCACGCCTTCCCATGTCCCAAGCAGATTTTCAGCATCACATGGGACTGGAAAAATTAAACCGTATTCTGGGTCCCATTGAGGAACAACGCGGGCTTCAGCGTTTTCAGGAAGTCATGCGTCAAAACATGCAAGGAGCATCTATACCTGGAACGGGGGGAACTCCAATGGGTAACGCTGGCCTTTTCATGGGCGCTCAGCTTGGGCAAGCGATACCACAAGGACCCAATACTCCATTACCTGCTCCAGGCTGGAACCCTGGAATGATTAAGCCCCCTGGCGACCCTTCTTTCCGACCCAGTCCTCAGTGGGAAAAACCAGGTCCTACTCCCGGCTCAACAATGCCTTGGCAAGCCGCTGGATTCCAGAACAAAACAATTTCTTGATTTATTGTTAGTATTAATCAAACAGAGGAGCAATAGTGGCTGACGCTGTAAGTCGACTTAAGGAAATGGTTAATTCCTATCTTGAGAAAGATGGGAGTGTTGGCGTCGACACGGGCATCATTGCTTCTCACATTGCTCAGATGAAACTTTTTGGCATTCGCCAAGGAGTTGAATTCTTCCCGTCTCAAGACAACTTTGGTGCACAGCGCAAAGACTTTCTCGACCGTGTACTGAAGTACAACAAGATGGATATCCGCCTGGATTCCATTTGGGAATACTTCTTGTGTGACGGGAAGGGTCTTTTTTATATCCGTCCTACTAAGGTAAGCTATCGCCTTTACTACTTCCGTGCTCACGAATACCGTTCTTATTACAACGTAGACGGTGAGCTGGATGAGGTGGTGATCATCTACAGTTACAAAGTCCGCAAGGGCTTTGGTTTAAACGACAATATCAACATCAAGAGCATCACTGGTGGTGCAGTAACAGGCGACCAAGGTGCCAAGCGTTACATTAGGCTTTCTATTAAAGCTGATGAAATTGAAGAAACTCACTCCGAAGGTGAAATGTCATTTGACATGCCTTCCTATGCAGTGCCAGGGAAAACTAAAACGTTTAAAAATACGTTAGGCTTTATCCCTTGCGTTGAAATCTTCAACAACCCCAAAGGCTTCTCTACCGAAGGGGTCGGAGATTTTGATTCGATGGCCAACCATATCGTCATTCATGATGAAATGGTTCGCACGATGCGCAAGAACGTGCAGTTCTTTGGTAACCCAACACTTCTCTCATCACGTCCCAAAACGGACCTGATGGAAGCTGGGGGTGACACCACTATTCAGCGCCCCTCCATTGCTGCAAACTCTGGTTTCAATAGTCCCAGTGCATTAAGCCGGTCGACGTTTAAGTCTGATCCCATCAGTCGTGGAGTTGACGGTACTATCCGCGTGCCACGCGTCATTGCTAACCTGGAACCAAACGACCGTGTTGGCTACATTGTTCCAGATGCCATCACTGGTGACCAAAACGCATTTGCACGGCAGTACCGAGAAGAGATTCGCACCGCACTTGGTGGCGTTGATGAACTTTCAATTTCTGCTGGCGTAACAGCAACGGAATACAAGTCGCTGTTTGGACGTGTTTCCGCAACTTCCAAGAAAAAAGCAAATGCCATCTATACGCATGGCATCTGCCGTTGCCTTGAATTGATTGTTTACCAAGAAGAGCAACTATTCAAGAACACCCTGGCACAAGCAGCCGGACTTGAGAAACCTGTTGCACCTTCTAAGGGCTCATCCGAAGAAGAAGTTGCCGCATATGAAGAGGCGCTTAAGCAACATAACGATAAAGTTAAACAGTTAATGATGGCTTGTGTTCAGGCCCAGCAGATTCCACCTGGAGTCATGGGCTTGATTCCTGACGGGGATGTCACAATGCTTTGGCGTTGGCTAGGTCCTGTGTACGAAGACTCGACACAAGATATCCTCAACAACTCCATTGTGGTGCGTAACCTGCAAGAATTAGGTGTTGATAGCATTGAAGCACTGAAATACCTCTTCCCGTCTAAGACGGATGAGGAACGGGCCGAGATGTTATCTGGGTTCCCGTTCAGGATGGTTAACGAATTGCAGAGTGCTTACTCTCAGTTTGCCAAGCTAGTGGGGGGAATGATGCAGACGCCCCACCCGCAATCACCGGATCTTCCGATGGCTGCGGATCCAAGATTGGATTTAACCCCGTATCTGTATCGAACGCTAGAAGCTTTACAAAAGGAGATGAGTTATGCAGGACGCTACCGTCCAATCGATCCCACAGATGAGCCCCGCACAGCCGTCAGTAGCCCCGAGCAGCTACGTGACAGCAGCAGCTCCGGCACCCAGCAGCTACCAAGCGGCTCCGGTGGCGTACCAAGTGGGGACCGCTTACCCCCAAGCGATTCCTCAAGCGAATATCAGCTACCAATCCGCCCCTACTCAGTACGCCCCCCAATCCCAACCGGCGGAAGCTCCTCAGGGGAATCCATGGGAATCGGCGTTCAACAAGGTGGTGAACCTGCTGAGCGCACCAGTTCAATCCCCGTTCCAGGGTCAACAATCAGCTCCGACGACCTATACCCCGGCCAATTACGGACAGCCCAGCAGCCCAGCTACCTGGAACTCGGCAGCCCCGACCTCATTAACCAACCCGGCCTCATTGCCCAGCTCTTCCCAAACTTCCTCGAGTCCCTCCTTGGCGGACGTAGCGGATTACCTGGGTCTGAGCCAGGAAAGCCGAGTGGTGATCGACGCGTACGGGGTGGAAGCTCCGGCTCTGCTAAACCAGTACGCCCTTCAACTCGAAGGAATGCTCGATAGTGCCGTAGCCTGGGGCCAACGTGCACAAAATCTGATTGGTGGTTATGCCGATTTTGCGGTTGCTGAGCATACCGAGAATCTGGCTTATAACGAAATCCTGACCAACCCTGATGTTCTTAGCGATTACACGCTGAAGTTCTTTGGTCCTGAAGGTCCGTACCCCGTGTACGAAAATGAAGCTCAACTGGAAACCCGTGGTTATCCCACCGCTCCGGTTCAAGCTAACTACGGTGAGTTCCCTGCTCCTCCTGCTGCTTCTGCTCCTCAGCAACCTGAAAACTTCTGGGGCAGCTTTAAGCAACAAATGGAAACTAGCCCTGAAAACGCTTGGCGTCTTCTGAACTATGCCCAGCCCAACGTGGTTGCAAACAAACTGTTTGTGATGGAGTGAGGCAATGAATATTGCCGGTAAGTTCTCTCCGATGTTATCCAGGGCTAAGCAAGAGCTTACTACTGGCGCATTGAGTCCGGCAAAAACTGCTGCCATGGCACCATTGGCCTACGGGCTGATTGGTGCTGGCGGTTCAGTTGCCGGTAATTTATCTGACGAAGAAAACGAAGGTGCAGGTCGCATTCTTACCGAAGCTGCATTAGCAGGCTTGGGTGGCGCAGCTGCAGGTCGAGCCATTGGTCAGATTGGCAAAGAAAACATTGCTCTTCAAAGAGGCATTGGTAATCTAGAGCGCGAAGCAACGCCTTATATTTCACGTGCGTTATATGCTGCAGAAGCAGGTGCGCGTGACACGGCAAAAGCTGCAAATCAAAAAGCTATTCCCATGCTGGAGCGTCTTGGTAAACAGCAGCAACTCCTTAACTTGAGTCGCGCTGAACAAGGTGCCACAATGGCAGCTGCTCCTATCGCGGCTGGTATTGGTGGCTTGGTTGGCGGTGGCGTTTCTAACGTTGCCGGCTTAATGCTCCCTGGGTTCCAACAGCAACAACAGTACGTGGATCCTGAGCAATACGGCTCAAGTAACACGATGGGTGCACGTGCATCCACGACCACAGCCCAGTACATGTAATTAACTAAATTACGGGCTGCTAAAATTTGTGTTAGATAAGACATATAAATGTCTGAATCTTTCACCCGATAAATTCCTGCGACACTGGAGGATAAAGTAAAGTGTTCATTGATAACGACTTTCCAAAGATTTTGGGCGCCGAACTCTATCGGCCCCATCCTGCTTACATTGCCGAAATGGCAGTGGAGCCTGTGGTTGTCCACGACTTCACTCGTCAGCCCGGTCAAACTGTTCAGTTAGACCGCTACAAGTTCTGGGGTACCCCTGGTACTAAGGATAGCCGTGAGCGTATTGCCGACCAAACCATCGGTACCGCTAACAGCCGTAACATCACCAAGGAAAAAGTCCTGGTGGTGCTTAAGGAATACACCGGTCCTGCGGACCCCGGCGATCCGACCCAGCCTTCGACCTTCAAGATTGCTCGTGAGACCCTGATCACTGCTCAGCGCCTTCTGCTGGATAGTGGCAACCTCAACATGTTCCACCAGTCCATCGGTAGCCTGACGCTGCTTGATGACTATCGTCGTTGGCGCGACCGCGTCTTCATTGACGAACTTGCCAAAGCTGAAGCCAATGGTGCCGCTTCCTCTACCCAGGGTGGTTACTACTTCCCCGGCGGCAAAGTTAAGGACGCCTCTGGTCGTGTATCCTACACCCAAGCTCAGTACGAAGCCCAAGTGCAGCAGTTCCAGGTGCGTACCGACCTGCTGACCGTTGTTAAGGATCTGCGTAAGCGCAACGTGCCGACCTTCGCTGATGGTCTGTATCGTTGTATTTGCGATCCCACTTTCATGATGCACCTGCGTCGTGACCCCGACTTCCGTGAGATCGCTCGTTACTCTGGTAACCCCGGCCAAGGCATGTACATGGGCAACCCCATGCTGCCTAACAACGCCAGCTTCTTCCAGGGTCCCCAAGCTGGTCAAGGTTACTTCCTGGCTGGCGAACCTGTCATGCCGACCGGCGTGCAGTTTGAAGGCGTCAAGTTCTTCGAGTCGACCAACTTCCCGACCAAGAGCATCACTGCCGACCTCAATATCGGTGGTAGCTCTAACTACACTTCTTACGAAGTTGCTCAGGGTTACTTCTTCGGTCCTCAAGCTATTGGCGTTGGCATCGGCGGCCCTAATGCCCAGGTGCTTATCAACAATAACGACGACTTCAGCCGTTTTATCATCTTAATTTGGCAGCTGTATGCTGGCTTCGAGATTCTGAACAAGGACTTCGTGACCACCGCCTTCAGCTTCCTGCAAGACGACGGCACCATCTGATAACAATAAATAAATTATCTAGGAGAAATAAATGACCTATTTGTCTTCCAAAAAAATCTACCCAGGCAACTGGGCAGAGCCTCTGAACGGTTGGTATAAGAATATCGACAACAGCCAGGATGGAACCAATGATGGTTCCAAGGGCGGCCCCACTTCGGTGCTGGCTACCCCTGGCTATCGTTATTTCCAACAGCGTGGTTACGTGGCTGTTACCGCCACCTCTGGCACTCCTGTTGCTACGGGTAACGTGATCATTCCTTCGCCTTACCGCCAGGATGACACCCGTACCGACATCACCGGCATGGTGATCTCTGGTACCACCGCCCAGCCTGCTTTTGTGTATCGCACTGCCGTCTCCGTTGCCTCTGGCTGGGGCGATGGCCGCGTGGCTTCCGGTGTGTATGCCGCCACCGGTAACGTGATCTCCTTCGGTCGTGACTCCAGTGGCCCCACCGCCGCTTCTGGCGTTGGTGAAGGTGTGATCCAAGCCAACCTGACTTCCAGCACCTCTGGTGACGCAGCTACCAAGATTTACTTCGCTGGTGGCAGCCAAGCTTTTGGTACCGCTCCGTTCATCACTGCTACTGGCGGTGCTGGCGTTTCCGGCGGTGTGTGCTACTACGCTGCTACCACTGGCACCACTCTGAAAGTGTTTGCTAAAGGTGCTGCTAACGACACCTCTACTTCTGGTGGTTTCTACATCTCGACCGCTGATGCTGCTGCTGGCCGCACCGGTTACCTGGTTGTGGAAGTTTGCTACATCCAGCCCGATGATGCCCCCGGTTACGAGGACATCGATGGTTACCTGACTGGCCGCACTGTTAGCTGATTAGGTTAATATAAGACCAGAGAGAAAATCTGGTCTTTATGATTCTTCATCAGCATAAAAAAACAGGCGCTCGCGTCAAGATCGTAAGCGAATGGGATAATGGCGATTGGTTCATGGTCGAAGATCAGGACGGTCGCCTTTACACTGCTTACAAAACTGAACTTATCCCTGATGAGCAAGCTACCAAAAAGGTGACTGCTCTTCAAGTAAAAGATAAGGCGGCACAGGAAGAGCCACGTACTTTTCCTCCGGACACTCGCTTGAACATCAACTCAGCCACCGCCCAAATGATCGCAGATCATATCAAGGGCATTGGACTGAAGACTGCCCGAGAGATCAAAGATCTACAGATGTCCTTATCGGGTGAGAGATTTAACAGCCTTGAGCAGTTGAAACAAATCAAAAGAGTTGACTGGAGTGCGGTCTTGGCAGCCGATTTAATAAGGGTCTGATTTAAACGCATAACTCAACCAAGAGGGGTAACACCCCTCTTTTTCATTATGGCGTTGAATTTTTCTTTATTTCTTGTTTTTATGTGATGGCATGTGCCACAGAGAACCTGGCATTTTTTTATTTCTTTTTCAAGTCTTTTTTTGCTAAACGTACCCCCTCGTCCAATGTTAAATTTTTTATCGTAAAGATGATCAAAATCTAGTCCCTCAGGGTGTTCGTTATACCCACAGCATGCGCAACCTTCTGTTATTTTTAAATTGTTCATCCAGTTTCTGTTTTCAGAAGACAAACGTTGAGATCTTTTTTTGTCATAGGCTTTTTTCTTTTCTTGTTGGTCGGGACTCATCCATACCTCTAAAAAAGTTCCGTCTTGTTTAATTTTTTTAAAGTTGTAACCAATAAAAATAAAGCCGTCTTCCCTGCAGTCGCCGTGTTTAAAAAATGCCCCAGTTTTTGGATTAATTCTTTTCATTTTTAAGATAGCAAAATAAAACTATAACACCTGAAACGTTTTATTGCCGTACTTGCTGCCGACTTAGTCCGCGTTTAACTTGTCTCCTACTGGCCCCTGGGAAACCAGGGGTTTTTTAGTCTTAAAATTAAAAATAAAAGAATAATGGCAGGAATTGCATTCTTAGGAAATATTGGCAGTACCGGAACCTCCACTGGTCCGCATGGTCACGTCTATGTAAAGGACCTTGGCACTGGAAAACATATTGATCCGAGCACTATTCGTAGTGCTTTAACTGGGTTGCGTATTGGCGAGCAAAAAATTCCTGCAATTATCAAAAACAAAGAAGGTCAATTAGTTTTAAACCCGGCTTCCAACGTAGCCGTCACATCTAAATTTGGTCCTCGCACTGCGCCAACTGCTGGAGCATCTTCTTTCCACCAAGGTGAAGATTGGGCTCTTCCTCAGGGAACTCCTGTTTATATGGAAGGTGCGGGTAAGTTTACCCCCCTTGCCAATCAAGGTGGTTACGGAAACCTGGCAACATTTAAAACAGGAGATAACAAATACGAAGTAGGTATCGGACACATGGCAAGCCTTGGCAAGGCTGCAGAATTCGCAAGCAATCAAACGCCAACTGCTAACGCACAAAACACTGGATCCAATATGGATTCTTTTGTGCAAGCCATGATGTACGGAGCATCCCTGGCACAACCCAAGCAAAAGACTTTGCAGCAGTCTATGTTTGAACAGATGGCAGCTTCTGCTATGGCGCCCAGGCGCAGTTTGGCACAAGAAATGCTAGAGCAATACATCAGCTCAAATCCTTACCAAGGTTAAGTTTCAAGGGATTCTTTGCATTTATAATTGAAAGATACGCAAGTTAGAAGTGCAATTATCTGACTTTGACAAAAGTAGGGTCAGGTATCACCTGGGCTATTTCACGGTTTCTGTTCCGGCGGGCGATTACGCACGTCTGGAAGAAGCCCTGAATACCATCCCAGATTCGTACTTCTACGATAAAATTGCTATTCAAATTGGTCGTTGTGATACTGCCGAGAAAAAGACTGAGGTAGCCACTTCACCTTCTACTCGACTCGAAAGTATTGCTGGTGACGTTGATCGTACTATTCGGTCAAGTAATGCCAAGGAAGCATTAAAAGTTTGGGACGAGATCTATCTCTACGAAACAAACCGTTTGGCTGGCATTCTTTACGTACCTAACTACAAGGATCCGTTCCAGGCTCGTTATCGTTACGAACGCTCTGGTGCTGAGTTTATCCAGGCATTACCTGGACCCGCCGATGTCTCGGTTGGCACTCGCATATATCTTCACGAGCTATGGCGATGATTTAATCCGTGTATGCTAGGATATTGATACACGGATTAAACAGATGGTGGCCCCTTGTCCCTTGCCGGCGATTGAAGAGTTAAAAGAATATTATGAATATATACCAGAAACAGGTGAGTTGTTTTTAATTAAATCACGTTGCAAGGCTGATAAGCAAAAAATCGGTAAACCAATCGGTTCTCTTGGCGGTCCGGTAAGACGCAAAACGTGGACGATAAAACATAAAGGGAAAAGCTATTACATTAGTCGAGTTGCCTGGGTATTGATGACCGGTATAGATCCAGGTCTTTTGCTGGTTGAGCATAAAAACAGAAATGCCCAAGACAATCGCTGGGAAAATTTAAGGTTGGCTAGTGAGGCGGAAAACAACTACAACAAAATTTTTGTTGGGTATAGCCAAAGGAAAGATAACGAGCTGTACCGTGTTCGTGTTACTTTGGAAGGTAAACGTATCACCGTAGGCAACTTTAAGACCGAGGAAGAAGCAAAGAAGGCTGCCCTAGATGCGCAAAGACTTTTCTATAAAGAATTTGCGTGTCTTGATTTAGAATCAAATTAATAAATAAAGTAGCCCGCTGTCGGTTCACGCATCTATCTACATGAGGTTTGGAGGTAATTATGCCTAGTTTTGCAGGCGGAAAAGAACTAGCTGGTTTAAAGGGACTGCTTGGTCGCGCTGGGTATGGCGCAGGAGTTTTTACGGCCCCTTCTTGGATGCCGGCAATTTTTAACCAAGGTCAGTCATCTTCTGCGACTAGTGCTGCAGTAAATAGAGCTGCACAAACAATGCCCGGTTTGAAACCGAATCCACAAACTGATATCGGTAGGCGATTGGGTAATGAACTGCTTTATGCAGGCGGCCAGATCATGCAAGGACGCCGTCCTTATACTGCTCCTGCACAGCAAGCACAGCAGACTGGCATGTATGGACGGTATGCAAGACCCTCTGCACAAAGTTCTACACCTGGAGTAAGTGCAGGTCCAAGTTCTTCTCCTGCTGCTGAGCGTGCCTACCAACAAGAAGTATCACGCGTTGCTCAGCTCACGGCACAAGACCCTGAGCTTCAGCGTTATGAACGCGCTCGCGCTGGTGCAAAGACCCAAGAAGATATGAATGCTGCCCGTGATATTGGTATGCAAATCTGGGCACAAAGGCATGGTGGTCTTGCCGCCAACGTGAAGCCTGGTCAGTCGGGTTACGACGCAATTCAAGGCACCATTAACGCAGGTGCCATGGGCCAACCGACTGAGATGGGTGCATTTGCTGGTGCTCAGCCTTCTAGTTTGCTTTTCAACCCCTCTAATCCGCTTGCAACTGCACCTCCGACTGGTCCAGTTGATTACACAACGGTGGCGCCTTCCGCATTTACAGGAGCGACTGGTCTTGGTACTGAGTCCAGCTATTTTGGTGGTGCAGCCAACCAACAACAAGCTAAGATGTTTACCCGGTTCCAAGATGCAGCCCCTGGTGGAACGCCCCTGCAGACCGGCATGAACGCCCTGCTTGCCCCTGGTAGCATCCCTGCTCCCATGGCCTCCTACCAGGGCGCCCAGGGCCTTTCTCCTGTTGGCACCAGCTTGACTCCTGACGCAAATGCGTATGCTTCAAGCCTGGCATCAGACAAGGCCCAGGCACAAGCCGAAGAATTCAAGAAGAAACTGTTAAGCGCACAAGCTAAATAACCATCTGGCATTGCACAGCATGTAAGCCCAGCCAACTGGACGCAGATCTTTGATCTATGGGGGCCAGTGTAGTTGCTTTAAACCAATGATTCTCTGTCCTAAGTTTGTTAAACGTACTTTGACCTATTTAGCTACGGCCCTTGCGCTGCAAACTGTATTTATTCCTGGTCTCAAAGCAAGTTCAAATTGGGTAGGAGAATAAGGTAAATACCATGAGTACTGGACGCATTGGAACACTAAAACCAGAAGACCGCGCTGCTGTATTTCAATCAGCACAACGTCTTGGCTTGAACCCTTATGAGTTTGGTGCGCTTATTCACCAAGAGTCTGGATTCAGGCCTAATGTTTACGGTGGTGCCGGTGGAAACTATTACGGCTTAATCCAATTTGGCGGTCCAGAACGTGCAAAATACCTAGACAAAAATAAACTAGGTAACTACACAATCGCAGAACAGCTGCCCGCCGTAGAAAAATTCCTTACTGACCGTGGATATAAGCCTGGTCAGATGGGAATTGATCGTGCATATGCAACGATTTTGGGTGGGAATCCAAACGTAAATCTTAATGCCAAGGATTCGTTTGGTACTTCTGTTGCCAGTTCCTTGCCAAAATTTAAACAAGGTGGTTCTCTTTACAAGGCTGCTCAAGCAACCTTGGGAGATCCATTGACTCAGCAACCTTCTACTCCTGCCCCCACTGCAGCTGCCCCTGCTAAAAGTTCTATTGATCCCCAGGCTTTACTTGGTATGTTCATGGGACAAATGCTGGCAGGCGGTAATCAAAACATGAATCAAAAGTTGCTGTCGCTAATGTCTCCACCTCAAAGTCAAATGAACAAAAATCTATTTGATGCTGAGTACTACACTCCGGTAAGTCGGTTCCTGACAGAATTAACTGGCCGACAGTAATATTGCTAAAATAAGTGTAATAGCCTAGGAGAAAACAATTGGCCTCTACTAGTACAAACAAGCAACCCTTGTTGGTTGACCGTCCTTTATTTGATTCTGTACGCGTAACTACGCAGACAGTTGGCAGTCAGGCCGGTAATACTATTTTTGTTCAAGGAGGCCAATCTCCTTCGATCCTGGTCGACATGGATGCGACCTTTGGCGAAGACAATAACAATGGTGGTGTTATTGATTCTGTTACGATTGTCAGAAACGATAAATATCGTGACCCTGATTACACAATTAGCAGTGGTACGTCTGGCACTGTGATTGCACTAACCAGTGGTCAACAAGTCTTTATTCAAAACACGGGTGTTCTTGGTACGGCTGCCATGAGTGGCTTTGGTTACTATACGTACACCGGTGCCGCCACTTTGACTGGTGTCAACACTAGCTTAATTTTTTCTGGTGGTACAGCTAGTGGTTTTAGCTATAACGGTGCTGCATATAATCAACCTGCCGTAACTTTTGTTTTCTACCATACGCGTAATACTACTACTCCTATTCCGGCTTCGGGTGACTACCGTGTACTGTTCACCAAGACAGTCCCTGCTAGCAGCGGGCAGGTTGATTGCTCTGATGTGATGCCTGTTCTTGCCGCACCTGTTGTACAAGCTGGTAACACAACTGGCCTCGGCCCCACAGCACCTCTTCGCAACAAAGGAGTTTACCTGGAGCGTGGTGACCGTATTTACGTCGGTGTGTTTGCTGAAGGACCTAACGTATCCGGCTACACTCCCGGTGCTCACATTTACGCACAAGGCGGTTTCTTCTAAGAATGGCTAAAAAGAGTGGAAGCTCTTTTGGTAACTTCAGCCAGGGGCCTATCTTTTTACCTTCAGGGGTAAAAGCAATTAAAACAGAGTTCTCTAAAGGCTCGGTCCCTGACTCAATCTATGCTGCCAACAGAGAATCTGCCTGGTCCAGGTGGCGCCGTGGTTACGAGTTAGCCACGGCAGTTTTTTATGACAATGATTACACATATCCTTTTCAATATCAAATTCCAGTTCCATCGGGTACTCCAAGCTCTGTAACAAATCCGGCACCCATAGTCTCAGGTACTTTTGTTGGATTTCCAACAAAGAACAAAGAGCTTGGCATGCATTGGGCCGGCTGGCGCTATGCAGGCTCAATGCGTAGTGATAAACTTTCTGATCCAAGTAGTGGCCAAAAATTATTTATTGAATCAATTACAGAAGATGCAAATAATTGGTACGTAAAACTTGCTGGCAATTGGAGCCCTTCCAACCCACTGCCTCCTCCTTTTTATGTGGCAGTTCCAGGCGTACCTGGTGGATTGACTCCTTTGAATAGTGAGGTATTAGAAGATCGTGTTATTGATGTTGGTGGTGAAATCATTGACAAAGAAACAATTAACCCCAATACGCAAAAACGTTACGGCTACTCACAAGCTGTGTTAATCAATACCAATCCCTTCACTGGTATTTTGACGTTAAGAAAAACGGGCTCAGTTCAAATTACTCCTGACCAAGAGTATTTAACGCCTTCACCCGTTTCATTTACAGTAGGCAGGTACTTGATAACAGGTGCTAGGTTTTGTTGCTCGTGCCAAGACTTTACCAGACGTGATTACTCGTTTATGCGTGATTTAACCAAAGGTAACAAACGCATTTACCCTCGTTCAAATGTTGCATCTATTAAGCCTGGTCGATATGAAGTAATGACCCTTAGTGGAGTTGTCGATAACAGTGCTATGACAACAGCTAAGTTAAACAGGCAGTTAACCGTGTATGCACCATCCGGATACTCCTTACCTTTTAATGTGGCAACTACCTCTTTGACACCTGATCCAATCCGTGACAATCCAGGTGTCTACCGTGAATTCGGTGCAACCTATTTAAGAAGTACGGCAGATCCAGCTATCCCTGGCTCAAAAGCAGAAGGGATGCCTAGCTACAATGATTATAGTGCTGAACAAGGACAGATTACTTCGTTAACTGATAACTGGACACCATTGCTAGATGAGTTGCGTTATTGCAAACATATTTATGCACTTCGATTTAAAGATAAAACTTTTCCGCCAGAACCATCTGATTTTCCTGTTCAACAAGGAAGCATGGTCAATTGGGAGCAGCATCTTATAGATCAAACAGCAAGTGATCAGAAATCTGCTTTGTCTTTTGTTATGACAACAAAAGCGTTAGGAAATATGGACGTACCTCCTTATAATTGTCAATCACCAATGATGATGCCAATGATGCAAAAACTTTTTAACATACCAACAAATTTTGTTGTTATGCAAGGTTTTACAATGTTTGATAAAAATGGTGAACCATACAAACCATAAAAAAGCCCCACCGAAGCGGGGTTTATGTTATTTGATCAAGCTTTAACCGGAAGCTTATCTTGTTTGTTGAGGTGCTTGCGTACTGCCTCTACGTTCCAGCGATAGCTATCCCGCGAGCGTGTCTCAGGAAAGGCTGCAAAGTGCGGTCCAAGCTTCAGGGTACCATTATCGCGGTACCTGAAGAGAGTCTTCTTGTCAAGGCCTAGAAGTTCTTCTACGCGTTGAGCAGAAACCCATCCCTGGTGAGTTGCCATGGTGCAAGCAAAACATTTACTTGCATACCTTAACTGGTGTCAAGCCCATGTCAACCAGTTTAATAAAAATTTTATCTTTTTATTTTTGGCTTAACAGATAGGTGAAATTAAAATAAGATAACGGCAATCAAATACATGTTTTGCAACGAGCACGAGCCCCTTGCTTTGCTAGTTGAATTAACACCAAAACTTGCTAAAAAACGTTTTCGAGATGAAATTTATAAATCCTGGAGCCACTGCTGTGGTTACTGTGGAGATCCGGCAACAAGCTTAGATCATATAGTACCCAGATTTAAATCAGGATCTTCTAATCGTCACAATCTCTTACCTGCTTGCAGGCGGTGCAATACTAACAAGGCCAGTGAAAAAATGCAAGAATGGTATTTAAAGCAGTCTTTTTTTGATGCCTTAAAACTTGAAAAAATTACAAACTGGATGCAACAAGATACACTAGAATTACTACCCTGGAAGCCCAGGCTTGACGATAAAAATTTTGCTGCGTAACTAATGGCATCTTACAACACAAGCACAAAAACCTGGACGCCTTTTTCTTACCCTACAAACCAAAAAACGGATTACACTGCCGAAGCTTTTGCATCTCAGTACCCAGGTAAAACAGCAGCTGATTTTGCGTCTACCTATCCGGCAAACAGGCCAACCGACTTAGCAACCACGCAAAAATTCTTTGTCAAGTTCAAAGACAATGGTAAGGTAGATGAAATAAAAATCCAAAACACGAGTCCTGGTAATAACTGGGAAAGATATGATCTAAAGGCGGGTAAAGAAATAGGTGATTATAATTTTCAGTTTCCAAATGGTGATAATGACAATCGCAAGCAAGCATTAAGAGACGCAAGAAATCAATTAGATACTAATAAAGCTACAAACAACAGCAATGCTTCGGAAAATACTCAAGATATTACAAGGCGCACAACTGCAGCAGCTACGCACAATGAGACGCAAGTTGCAAATCGCAGCAATGCAGCGGCACAGTTAAATTCTCAAAATCAATTAACAAAAAATAAAAATACAGCTATTAATAGTTTTAGTTCTTCGCTTATCTCATTAGCGTCTACCACTCAAGGTGGAGACTACTTAAACAAACTAAGAGCTTTGGACGATAGCATTTTGCAAAGCGCCGGCTTGACTAACGCAGAAATTTCAACCGTATTTAATTCGGCAAAAAACGCCTTTGATACTTTTTATTTGAAAGAAAAAGTGACTCCCTGGGACGCGGCTTCTCAAGGTGTTCAACCTCCTACTGGTGGGTTTAATGCGTCTTATTATCAACAAAATTATCCAGACGCATTAAAAGAATGGAATGCTGCGCAAGAAACAAATGTTAACGGACGTATTTTTAAAAATTTAGATATCACTGCTCGTTACAGTCAAAATACTTATCTTTTGCAGCATTACACCAACGTAGGCAGGCACGCTGGCTATAGAGGAAATGCAGCCCTGGAAGCTGAGCAATCAACCAATTATTTAGAAACACTTACGGACTATGAAAAACAAGTCTATAGAGACAAGGTTTTAGGCATTACAAAGATTGGTGGCAAAGATGTCATTCAACTTGCTACTCCTGAATACGACTCCGAGGGAAAGCTAATTAACCAGGCAGAGGTAAATACTTTATTAGAGCAAAATATTGCCAATGTACTAACTTCCGAGTCTAGTCGTCAAGAAAAACAATTGCAATTGCTTGCGCAGGATGTTTTGCAGCAGTCTATTGGTGAATTAAAAAAAGCAAAAGAAAAAGAATCAAATTTAATGCTCGTAAAGAATCTTCCTGCGTACAGCGAGATAATGAATATTAACACTACATTGGCAAACTCAATTCTAGGGGACTCTTCTTTTGGTGGTATGTTAGGTTTTGTAGATCCAAAGAATACTTTTAAAACAAATCTTCAGAAAGATATTGAGGGACTTACAGGCGTTTCGTCTAACGCAACTGTTTATAACTGGCAAAAATGGTTTGACGAAACCCTGCTTAAGCGTTATGAAACCTTTCAAATGCAGCTCAATGCGCGATCCCCTGAAGAGATTGCACGTTATCAAGAGCAAGCAAAAAATGACAAATTAACTTATGACGAAGCGCTAAAGACTAATCCAAATGCAGAAAAGCCTTTATTTTTAAAAAAAGCAGAAGAGTACAAAGTAGACATCAATAATGCAAATCAATTCAAAGAGCTGTTGTTAAAAGTTGATCAAGATTCTCAGAAAGAGTTTTTGACTAGTTTTATTAATGGTTACATTAAGCCTCGCTTTGATCAATCAAAGTCTATGGATGAATTTGTCAGTTACTTAGATGTTAAAGAAGAAGAGCAAAATATCTTTCAGTCTCAATCTGTTATTAATAAATTAAAGCAAGTTGCAGAACTGCGAAGCAATGCAATGCTTAGTTTTTACAAAACAGCTGAAGCCGCAAGGAGAAGTTTTGATTCTGATTTTTATCTGGATCCAATTACTAAAGCAACCAAAGATTTAACCACGGATCAACGCCTTGCTTATGCAAATCAAAAGACAATTGTTAATGCAGATTTTGAAGCAGCCAAGAATGGCGCAAGTTCCAACGGAGTAGATTGGGCAACCGAAGCTTACCGTTACGGTTATGAAGGTACTTACAAGACTGATCCCAAAGTTTTTGCGAGGCTTCATTATCAAGTACTTGGTTCAACTGGACAGCTTAAAGACGCACAAGGAAACCCAATTGTCCTGGATCCAGCTGAAAACATCTTGGGGTATAACGAATTGCAAAAAAAAATTACAGAAACAACAGAAGAGCTTGTCCTTAGGAAAGACTTGTATGGTGATACTGCTTTTATGAAGTTTGTAACACCAGAAGAATTTGCGGATTCTATTTTGTCTTCTGTTAGCCCAGAAAAAAACAAAGAAGAATGGGAAAAAATACTTAAACAGATTGGGCTCGAAGGGAGTGATGCTACGGTTGAAAATGTAAAGCAATATTTAATTGATTCGTTTAGGACTGAAGAAGCTAAAAATATCAGGGAAAGTATTAAATATTTAAACGAACAAAAAGAAAACTTGAATCAAGAGAAACTTGGTGTTAGTTACATTGAAAGAGAGAAAGACAAAAAAGATATCAGTCCAGAGGCCGAGACTCAACTGTATCAAATTTTTAAATCCGCTGGCTTTGAGGGAAGTGAAGACGATTTTTATACAAACTTTATGCCGGACGTTGATAGGGAAGAGCAGCGAACTCTAAGCAAGGCTTTGTCCAAAGAAGGACTAACCACCGAAGCCCTGGATCTTTCTGATCCCTTCAGTGCATTTTCCAACATCTCAAATTTCTTTGACCAAGCAGAACCGACCACGACAACAGCAAAAACAAACGAGCCTGCAAAATCTTCTTATTTTAATATATTTGGAGGAGACGAAGAAGAGCTACCGACCAAGTCAAAGACAGCTCAATCTATTCTCGGTGAATTTACATCCATGTTTAAAGGTTTTAGCTAATGTCTGATAAAGCACGCAAAGCAGCTTCTGCAGCCAAGCTTCACAAAGATTCAATGGAATGTAACAAACCAAGGAAGACGCCAGGACATCCAACCAAGAGCCATGTTGTGAAAGCCTGCGAGGGAGGGGAGGAAAAAATTGTGCGTTTTGGCCAGCAAGGCGTAGAGGGTGCCGGTAAAAACCCAAAAACAGAAAAGGACAAGGCACGTAGAAACTCTTATTATGCTCGACATAACGCACAAGACTCAAGCCCTGACAAGATGTCCGCACGTTACTGGAGCCATAAAGTGAAGTGGTAGACAGTTTGCAAGAATTCGGCTAAATTAACCACGCCCCATCCAGCTCACGATGGCAAAACCCAAGTCAACCTCATTAGTTAAAATTGAATCCCGCCCAAAGCTGACGAGGCAAGGTGATGGCAAGCATTCCAAAGCTAACCATGGTCGCAAGTTAAGCAGGGGGCAGGGCAAGTAATCTAAATTATTGTGTATGATTGGGAGTAACAGTAGTTGCTCCCATGTCAGATTTCAGTGAAGCAGTACGCCTCATTTGTAAACATGAGGGGTTTAATGAAAAGGCCTACGCAGATCCCGTAACTGAAGCTGAGCCTTACACCATCGGTTTTGGTACACAGTTTTACCCAGATGGAGAGCCGGTAAAACGTGGACAGCGCTGCACAAAACACAAAGCCATGGAGTATCTTTACCATGAGCTTGCAGTTCTTGATCAAAATTTAGAAAAGTTAAATCTTGGCTTAGATACTCACATGCGACAAGCGTTGCTGTCGTTTATCCATTCGGTTGGTTGGGAGTCTTTCCTCTACAGTGCGATCCCAGATCTTGTTGAAATTGAAGACTGGCCTGGAACTGTAAAAGAAATGAATCAGTGGATTTATGACTATTACCACAATGTTGTCGGAGGCATGGTAGAACGCCGTCGTGAAGAAGTTGAATTGTTTCTTAAAGATGTAAAGACTGTTCCACGCGAAACGACTGACCTTTTGCTGGCCGCTTTTCGTTCCTATACAGCTGCTCCTCATGAAGTAAAAGCAATAAGGAAGCTAGAAGAAAACACAAGCCCTTATGACCTGGCTCAGTTTGCTAATAATTTCAAACTTAGTCAAAACCCCTGGAGTGACGCCACCCACGAAGAGATAGACGCTATCTTTAATGTGTAGACTTAGAATACTTTTATTGACCCAATGAAGGAATCAATGGAACGTTCGGTAGAACCACAGCATTTTGAACTTCCATTGGAACTTCAATTTGCCATGCGTAAGGCCGAATTGCAGGCCGAAGAGATGACCTGGGATGAGTTGTATTCAGCTCTTTTAAACCTCTACCATCAACGACTGATGGAATGGCAAGCAGTCAAGGAAATCTTGGCGGATGAAAATATCGATATTGACTTTGGCCATCCAACGGATATTGAGCTAGCACAACTCGCCGCCGCCTGCATTGCAGACGACGACGAAGATGATGATGAAGACGATTACCTTCAGCCTTTCTGAGCTGATTCGTCAAGTTCGATAAGGCGGTTTAGATACCACTGAGCTTTTTTCAGTGACTCTACACCGCCTTTTTGGCGTTCACGCCACTGGTACTTTACGCAATTCCCCTTAAGGTAACCACGGTATTCTTCTGGAGTGAGCTGAGCCTCAATTGCTTCGATGCACTCGATTGCACCAGAAGCGTAATGAGGGGGATGATTTACCAAGTCAATGGGTGCGTCCATATCCACAGCGATAATAGTGTTTTCACCAGGGAAGTTTGAGTTCCTGTCTTTAGTCAGGAACTCAGCACTAGCAAAAGCTTCGACGCCTTTTGCCCATGGCACAGGACAAACCCCATCCTTGCAACCCGTATCCTCTTCTACTGGAGCGAAGAAATCTTTCCAGTCCTTCAGCGCATCAGTCCCTTGCGGCGCAGGGATAGATTTTTTTCCTTGTCCGGTACTGCTTCCAATTCCAATACCAGTGCCTTGGGTTTTGGAGATGAGCTTGGGTACTGGGAGAGAGCTTCCTCCATTGAGGGAATCAGTCCCGTCGTTCCGGGCCGTCCACCCTCGATTGCCAGATTTGTCCTCGGCCTGTCGTCCTGACATGCAACTAATCCTCGGTTGTACTGATCATATAATGGCACATCATTTTCATCATTGGCGAGAGGCGCACCAAACGTTTCAAGAGATAAACAGCGACACATCACTTCGTCGTAAACGTTTTGATCCCAGAACGGATCGGAGTCCATGTATTGATGCATGATATAAAACCTTTGTGTTGGCTCTAGTACAATATTATCACGGACATTGTGGGTTAAATATTCAATGCAGCGACGTGGGGTAACTACAGGTAGCTCTGGTGCTGAGCTTAGTGATCTCAATCCTGAGCACAGTTACGACATCGATATTCGGCGCCTGGATCCAGAAGAGCGTCAAGTGGCTGAACGTTCAAATGCAGCACAACCTGGGATTGCAAAATATTTTCGTGCCGCTAAAGCTGCCGGTAAGTTTCAACAGTCAAGTCAAATAAATGAACCCACCTCAGCCTATCAAGGAGACAGGATTGGCCGAGGTGGGAGTACTAATTATGCCGATAAACCTACCGAGCAATTCGGCAAGTACTTTGGTTAAACCTGGCTATACACAACTTCGTAGGGCTGGTTTTGGTACTTACCCTTGCGATCTTGATAGCTTGTTCTGCAAGGTTCCCCACGATAAAACAGAAGTTGCGTAATACCTTCGTTAGCATAAATACGATTAAACAAGCCAGTGCAGTTACTAATTTCAAGAGTGAGGTGGCCCTCCCAAGCTGCTTCTGCAGGCGTAATATTTACCAATATACCTGATCGGGCATACGTAGATTTGCCGACTGCCACAACAGTTACATCACGGGGAAGTTTAATGTGTTCCATGGCAACGCCCAGGCAGTAACCGTAGGGAGGCAAAAGAAAGTACTCGCCTTTCTCATCTTCTAGTAACTCGGCTGGTTTCAGAATATTTTCATCAAATGCTTTGGGATCGCAGTCGCCTGCCTGGATCTTACCAAAGATCAAACACTGCTTGGGAGAAAGGCGAATATCGTACCCATAAGAACTGAGACCATAGCTTAAAAGCTTGCGGCCATCTTCTTTACTGACCAGGCGATCAACAAAGGGTGAAATCATCTGATGCTTTTCAGCAAGCTCTTTGATTTCCCAGTCAGCAAGGACGCTCATAATGGTCAGCAATCGTCTTTCAGTATATCGAACCTAGGCAAGTACTCGGCCTTTTTCGCTGTAAATGTCAATAAATTTTTGAGTGGCCGCAGCGGAATTATTCATTGGTTGCAGATACACCAGAAAGGAAGTGCACGTTTTATGAACTGTCACACCAGTGCTTGAATTACGAAACAGTCTTGGTGGTGTTTTTAAAATGCACATAGGAAAATCAAAGATCCGCTGGTCGTAACGAATCATTTCTAAGCAATTTGTAAAGTACAGCCCCTGTTCAATATTTCCGTTTAGCCAGTTACCGTACAGCTTTTTGAACCAGAGGGCATGAGAGGAGATCAAGGTAGGAGACGTAGCTCTTGTTTTTTTCCACCTGTCATTTTTTTTATCCCAGAAGTAGGTGCCGCTTGGTGGAAACAAATAAACTTTGCCAAACCAGTCTTGGCAATTGATCGCGTCATCCTGTGGTGTGTAATACTTGTCGGCATTGACATACTCATTTGCCACCTTGGAACTGGCAACATCTAAATCAATGTTCCCAAGTAGTGCATGGGCAGCTTGCACCAAGTCTTTGTTGGTGATAAGCTCAATGTCTTCAACGCTTTTTCTAATGTCTGGAATTGACATCAGTCCTCTGCAACTTTGTTGTAATCCACTTCAAAATACCGAATGCCATCATGGTCATTGATGACGTAACCAGCTTTTTCTGTTGGATCAATCTTTTGTGCAGCTTCAAGAATGCGTCGGAAGCTCTCGGCTAAATCACCATTATTGCCTCGTTCGCACTCTTCTTGTGCGCTATGGATTTCTTTGAGTGTCCAAAAGAACATAGAACGTTCTTCGTTGTCAGGTTGAAAGACCATCACACCTGGGCCTTCGTGATCCCAGAATTGAGAATATTGTTGGCCCATATCACCAAGGATTAAACGCACTGTTGCATTTAGCATGCGTGCCTTGGTTTGATCCATGTCAGGACCAATGGTTGCCGCAATTAGTTTTTCACGCCTGCCCATGATTTAACAAATGCTGTCGGTTTAAGGAATCAAGAAGCTTTGGTAGTGGCTGGTAGATGACAACAAGCTTGCCAAGGTTGCCACGTTTTTTAACAAGCTTACCCCTTTCGTCTCTTAGTTTATCAAATTCACCCGACCGAATTAGGTATTCGGCTACGCAACGTAAACGACGCTTAAGGGGTAATTCAGCTAACGGAAATTTACCACAGATTGTGTCCGGTTTCATGTCTTTGAATGCCAATCGCAAGCGATTTGCTAATGTCATATTGGAATTGGCGTCTTCCTCTTCATAGTTCCTGATGATTTCCAGGTAACGCCTGAGGCATTTATCATCAAACGACCCATTGGGCGGCAAGAAGTCACTGACTTGTAGTGCGACAGAGGAAGGAAGCAACTCCTCATGGTTTTTGATAGTGACAACATCAATATCAACTCCTTCTAGACGATGTGTTCTCAAGGTAACGGCCCCCGGTCAACAAGGGTATACATATCAGTTCTCCTAAAATCAAGCTGAGTAATTTCTTTATTTTTAGCAAAAGAAGCCACAAGTTGATTCCAGGGAATTCGGATGACCGCTTTTTTTGCTGGATCCGGAGTTACGTTGACATAATGAATACCTTCCGTCCAACCTTTATCAGGGTTTTTCTTGCCTGAAGAAATCCAATTCCTGATTGTTTGGTCAGAAATTCCAAGGCGTTGAGCGCATTCTTCTGTCGATATATACTCATCGGTGAATGCTTCTGGATTAACAATGTCAGTTTCTCCGTTGGCGTAACGAGCATGCCACATGGAGGCAAGAATATTCCGTATGCCTTTTAGTTCTTTCGCAATATCTTCCAAGCCTTTTCTAAGTCCATGATTCATTGGCGTACCTCTTTTGTTTATATGCTAAGGTGTGGGGAAGCGTTCTGCATAGTAAATGGAAGATCAAATTCCTTCTAGCATTCCTCCCCAAAACCAAGCTCAACTCAATGAGCTACCGCCTGACTTCCTGGAACAACTAAAGGCACGTGCCAGGGAAGAGGCCGTACGTCAAACAGTCTTGAAGCAACAAATGGCGCAGGTTGAATCACAGGTATCTAGACAGTCAGTCCCTGCTCCCCCCGTTGAAGTTGCGACTCCTCAGCCGAGCGTTGTTTACATTCGGCGTAATTTAACCGTTGCCGAATTGATTGTTGTGTTTGCTATTGCCTGTGGACTTGTAACAGGCATTCAAGCAATTTGGAATACTGGCTCCAGGTTTTTACCAAGCATTGAAATCCGCGTAAAATAAATTAAACACAGGTCAACTATAATTTATTTTATAGGATTTTGTGGCTTGGTAGGTGGCTAATAGGCGCGTAACAGAACTGCCAGCTATTTCGTTTGTTGAGATCAGCGACAACGATCTCTTGATGGTCGTTGATGTTGCCGAAGTTGACCCCGGTCTAAAAAATAAGAAGTTTACATTTGCCAACACCAAAGACTACCTCAATCAGTACTACCTGCAATTGGCTGGTGGCACTATTGCAGGTTCTTTGGTTGTTAGCAACAGTTTAACTGTTAGTGGTGTTTTTAATCCGCAAAATATTCAAGTCAGCGGCGTAGGTACTTTTGCAAATATTGTTGTTACAGGTAATGCAGAAGTACAGACTACGTTAAGCGGAAATACTATTACAGGCACTTCGCTGCTTGGCGTTAATGTTAATGCCGTTAACTTTTATGGTATTACAGGATCTATTGGTGAACTTAGTGTTGGAACAGGTAATTTTGTTCGTATTAGCGGCGTAACAATAACTGGTTCTACTGGTCGATTTCAAACTCTAACCGGTCAGTCTATAAGTGGTGCAACCGGTATTTTTTCCAGTATTACGGGCACTAACATTACTGGGGTAAATGGTGTATTTACCACTCAGCTTTCAGGTGCAGTTGTCACTGGAGATACCATAAGAGCATCTAGTATCACAGGTGTTTTAGGTGTATTCACTTCAAGTGTTTCTGGTGCGACTGTAACGGGAAATACAGTTCTTGGTAGTAATATCACGGGTGTATCCGGTGTCTTTACAACTCAAATTTCTGGTGGAGTTGTTACCGGAAACACCGGCTTGTTTGCAAATCTTACTGGTATTTCTGGAACATTTACCAGTCGTGTTTCTGGTACTACGGTTACAGGAGCTAGTGGTTCATTTGGACGTGTCAATGGAGTTACGGGTGTTTTTACATCTGTTTTATCTGGCGATACAATTACCGGAAATTCAGGTTTCTTTGGATCAATTACAGGAGTAACTGGAGATTTTGATTTTGGTGCATTTTACACACTTGCTGCTCTTACAGGATATGTTTTTAATTTAGAAAGCGATTCCGGTAATTTTCTTTATGTTGTTTCGGGTGCTACCATCACCGGTCAGACCGGTTTATTTACAACAGTAACTGCCGCAACTGGTATCTTTACGGATACTCTTGCAATTCCAACAATCACAACGACCGGTGATATTGACGCCAGTGGTAGTTTAACTATCTTTGGAAGTGGTGTTTTTGGTTCCGGTTTAACTGTTAGTGGAATAATCTCTGGCCAAACAGTCACTGGCTCTACGGGTAATTTTAATGTTATCAACGCTAATCAAATCTATGGTGCAACGTTTATTTCTGGTACAACCGTAACAGGAGCATCGGGTTCTTTTTCTAGAGTAACAGCCATTAGTGGCGTTTTTACTAACAACTTAAGTGGCACAACAATTACCGGCAATACTATAGACGCAACGACCGGTAATTTTGTTACTGGTATTTTTAATGTTATTTCTGGTGCAAACATAACTGGTAACATTGGACGCTTTACAACAGTTACTGGTATATCTGGAGTCTTTACTTCTCAGCTTTCAGGAACTCTTATTACTGGTGTCACTGGATCTTTTGCAAACGTTAATGCAGTAAGTGGCACATTTACAGATCGCGTCTCTGGCGCTATCATCACGGGAGACGCAGGTCGTTTTAGTAATATCACTGGCGTCTCTGGCGTCTTTACCTCTAGCATTTCAGGCGCAACCGTCACTGGCGCGGCAGGTAATTTTGGCACTGTCACAGGTGTTTCTGGCGTCTTTACGGCCCAGGTTTCGGGTGCAACGGTTACCGGAAATGTAGGTATTTTCACCCGAATCACGGGTATTAGTGGTGCCTTTACAGCTCAGCTTTCTGGACAGAACGTCTTTGGTGAAAACGCTACCTTTAACTACATTACCGGTAGCACCAGGGTTGAAGGCGGAACCGTATCTGGTGTTACGGTAACTGGTAATACAGGTCTCTTTGGTAACCTGACAGCTGCTACTGGCAACTTCACATCTAGAGTCTCCGGTGCTTACATAACAGGTGCAACGATTGAAGCAGTAACTGTTAATGCAATTACAGGTAACTTTACGGTCGCAAACTTTACGCAAACAACAACGGGCAATATTCAGGCCAGTGGTAGTGGCATTTTTGGCAGTGGTGTTTTTACAAGTGGAATTGTTTCAGGTGGTATTTATTACGCTAGTGGCGGTGTTGTTGTTATCTCTGGCCCAGGTGACGTTCGCCCATATGGTTTATACAGTTTTCCAAATAGTCTGGGTATTTCTGGCTACATCCTTTCTACAAATGCAAATGGAACCACCAGCTGGCTTCCTGCGCCAGGCAAAGAAGAGAATGTTGTTGTTGTATCAGGAAACGTAACAACTAGCGGGAATACGTACTACGTCTTGATTAGCGGTGCATCCTTAACGCTGCCTGGAACTCCCGTTAGCGGTAATTATGTGGGCATTATCAACAGGAGCAGCACAACAACTGGATTAATTTTAAGGAACGGAAGTAATATAATGGGTGTAGCAGATGATTTACAGATCGACGATTTAAACGCTCGTTTTAGGTTGATCTACGCAGATTCTTCACAAGGTTGGGTGATTGACTAATGGCCATTAAATATAGCTCTTACGATTCCAGTAGCGGTAATATTTTTTCACTGGTTACAATCACTGGCCAGAGCGGTGTCTTCACGTCTCAGGTTTCTGGCGCTACCATCACAGGTAATGCGGGTCAATTTACCACTATCACTGGTGGTACTGCACAATTCACCAACATCACGGGTGTTTCTGGTACGTTTACAAGCCGGATCTCTGGCGCCACGGTAACTGGCACGTCTGGTCAATTCACGACTCTTACTGCAACTACTGGCGTTTTTACAACTAGTATTTCTGGAGCCACTATTTCTGGCGACCTTGGCTTGTTTGGTACCATTAGTGGCAGCCAAGGCTTTTTTAGCTCTAGTCTTTCTGTTCCCAGTGGCACTGCTAGTAGCCCATCTATTAGTTTTAACGAGGACTCAAACACCGGCATCTATTCACCAGGCGCAGACCAAGTAGCCATCAGCACTAATGGCACTGGGCGTCTCTCCGTAGATGCAAACGGCAATGTCGCCGTCGACACTAATACGCTCTATGTTGATGCCGTCAATAACAGAGTAGCGATTGGCACTACGAGCCCTGGGGGGACGCTTGACATTAAAGCTGCAGCATCAACTGCACCGCTTATTGTCCAAGGACCCTCCAGCGAGTTTGCCCGAATCGACTCCAGCGGCAGGCTCTTAGTTGGTACGTCTAGTGCGTCTGGGGCGGCAATTCTCCAGGTGCAAACACCAACTACATTATCTACAACGTCAGACGATGGCGTTGTTTTTAGCAATGCCTCCACAAAAACTTACCCAACCACATCCAACTTTACGGTAACTGCAGGGTTTGATCAAAATATAGAGCTTGGCACTGCTCAAACAGTAGATACAGTGACGCCCGGTGGATTTAACTTTGTTTTTGGGCAACGACACACATTTACCAAATCTGCCGGCAATACTCAAGACATTGTGAGGCTTTTGTTTTCCGGTTTTAGCCAGACTTTTAACTGGGCAGATGCTAATACATGCCAACAATATATAGGATTTTCAGATACTTTTAACTATCAAGGTATTGATGCCAATAGCCGCACGTCTGGCGCCCTGTTTGCCACTACCTTGAACCTTCTCCCTCCGAATGGTGGTACGCAAACTATTGCGAACACACAGGGAACAGGCGCCACAGCACTGAGCACGACCGCTTCATCTGCCACCATTAACATAGCTACTGGTTTAGGTGTCACACCTAACCTTAACTTTCGGGCGAACACGTCTGGAACACTCACAGCAAACATAACAAGCTACACTTTCCTTGGTACTAACACTAGTTGGGGTGCAGTCGCCTCAGGTACTGCTACTATTAATGCAACCATCACAAACCTTTATGGTTTGCGCCTCATTGCTCCATCTTCTTCTACTGGTTTAACAGTTACAAACAACTGGGGTATCCGCCAAGAGTGGAGTAGCGCCAAAAACTGGTTTGCTGGTGCATCCAACCAGTTCCCTAATATCACCACAACAGCTTCGGGTGCCAACGCTTTCCTAGACAGTGCTGATTCCAACAGGCTGTACAGGTCTACTTCTTCCATTGTCTACAAGAGAGATGTCGAGAACCTAGACCACGCACTTGCAGATAACATTCACCAGTTCCGCCCTGTCTGGTACAGGTCAAACTGTGCAGCCGACTGTCAGGACTGGTCGTGGTTTGGTTTAATTGCAGAAGAAGTTGCCGCAATCGAGCCACGCCTTGTCCATTACGGCTACCAGGAAGACGCCTATGAACTGGTCGATGTTACCGAGACAGTTGAGCTGCAACCTGACGACCCTCGCCGTGAGTCGGGAGAAGAAACAGAGGAAGTCACCAAGCAAGAGCGCCGTCTTAAAGATGACGCCCAGCAAGTTCCAAACGGTGTGGCTTACGACCGCCTGACAGTCCTTCTGCTTGATGTTGTGCAGCGCCAGGAGGATCGGATTAAGGATCTTGAAGCTAGGTTATCTGCTCTTGAGACTGCGTAGTCCCCTTCTCCTCTATGCCTGAATCTTCGATCACGCCACCGTCGGAACTTGTTGAGAAATGGCTGGCATACCTGTAACACAAGCCGCGCAGTGGGCAGGCAATACAAGCGAAGTGATCTGGAAACACTATGCCGGAAGTACAAAAGATTATGAAATGCCAGTTTTATAATTAGATTTTTGTTTATGTAAATAAGGCTAGAATAAGAAAAAACATCTGTCATGGCTAACACTATTTGGGACATTGCTCAGCTTGAGCGTCATCTGCCTGATGGGGAAACCTGTCCTGACGGTGCTATTTACACCGTGCATTGGACAGCTTCCCTAGAGGAAAATGGTGAGGCTGCCGGTGCGTATGGCAGTGTTGGCCTTGGTGATCCAGACCCAGATAATTTCACTCCCTTTAGTGAGCTGACAAAAGAAGAAGTCATTAACTGGACACTTTCGGCTATTGGTATTGATCAAGTTGTTTCTATTGAAGAAGCACTTCACAATCAAATCCAGCAAAAACTAAATCCAACATCCGCAGCCGGTGTCCCTTGGTGATAGTATTTGTAAAGTCACCTGTTTAAAATGACCTGCAAAAAGTCTGAACTTATCTCTGCCATCAATTCATTTGGTTCTGCACGTGCTACCGGCGATGGTAATCTCATTGCTTTTGCTGGTAATTTGATTGGCCAACTTATTGAAACCCTTGAGTTTGGCTCAGAAGAACCTGTTGAAACGGCAGAGACTGAAGTCGTTGAGTGATTTGGTACACCTGATCTAGAGTTAATAAAAAGCTCTAGGTCGATGTCCATTAAACTTGTCGAGGCGGCACGTTACTTCAAAGAGCAGCCGCACCAAATTGAAGCCTGGAATTGGCTCCAGACTCAGATTCCGTCTGAGACTCTGGAGTCTTTTGCTGTTAAATATCGCACTGCACCAACCCCAGCAGAAGCTTATCCCAACACCTGGGAAGGCGTCATGAAAGCAGGGAAAGATGCCGGAGCAAAATACCCGGAATGCGTTGCTGCTCAATGGGCACTTGAATCAAATTGGGGTAAAGACACTTCTGGTACCCATAATTACTACGGACTCAAGGGGTCTGGTACGACGGTCAATACTCAGGAATTTATTAACGGTCAATGGGTGACAATCAAAGCTGGTTTTATTGATTTTCCAGATCTTTACACCTGCACCTGCTACTTAGTTGATCGTTGGTACAAAGACTACGGCACATATAAAGGTGTCAACCGAGCCACAAGTAGGAATAACTGTGCTGATTTATTGGTCGTTGAAGGATACGCAACAGATCCTGCCTATGCGACAAAATTAATCCAGATCATGGACAAGCAGCTTGGTACGCCAAGCAGTAATACCAGTGCTCCAGTAACATCTAAAACACTGTCAGTACCTTACTTCTATCAGTTAGACAACACATCTGGTACCGGTTACCGCGAATGTTTTTCGTCAAGCTGCGCAATGATTGCTGCTTACTACGGCAAAGTAAAGACTGATGATGAATATAATAAAATTCGCGCAAAGTACGGAGACACGACAAGTAAAGATGCGCAGCTTGCCGCATTGCGCTCCCTAGGACTTCAGGCAACATTTATCACCAATGGTAATTCTTTGCTTTTAGAAAATGAAATCCGTAATGGCAGACCTGTTGCTGTCGGTTGGTTACATCAAGGTAGTGTAAATTATCCCACTGGTGGCGGTCATTGGACTTGCTGCGTAGGTTTTACGCCAGATGCATTCATTCACAATGATCCAAATGGCGAGGCAGATATGGTAAACGGCGGCTATGTCAGTAACTCCGCTTCGCGTGGTAAGGGAGTTAAGTATAGTAAAAAGAATTGGTTGCGTCGCTGGGAATGCGACGGCAAAAATACAGGCTGGGCAATTATCGTATCAAAGTGAAACGTAATAAAGATTTAAGAATTCGCGTCAATATGTGCTGGGAAGTTGGCAACGAAAAAAGTGCGTAACCCTCAGTAAAGAAGAGGCTTACGCAACTAGGAAATGGGTAGAAGACAATGGTGGCGTAGTCTTCTGGACTCAGGTTTTACCTGATTGATCAGCGTTGCTGTTTAAATATGTAATTGCGTTTTGCAGATTAGAAATATCATCAAAAAATAAACCTAAGCCTGTGTTGCAACGAGAACAAAGCAGCCCTCTTACTTTACCTGTTTCATGATCATGATCAACACATAAAATTCCGACGCCTTTTCCTACGCCGGGTGCGTGAGCTTCTGGTATTTTGCAAATCTGACACCTATGGTTTTGTTTTGTCAATAAATAACAATAGTCGTCAGGTGTTAAATTGTATTTTTTAAGATTAGCTTTTCGAATTCTATTTTTATACTTAGTTTGATTTTTAAAACCGCAGCATTTTTTGCACCAAGAGCCTACTTTTCCAATTTTTCTTCCTTTTGGTTCCGGTGAAAAATTTTCAAATGGTTGCGGAAGGTTGCAGCTACCACAAATTTTAATACTGTCTTGCGCTAATTCATATTGTGTTTTATATCTTATTGCATTAACTTGTGCTTTTGCGCATTTGCGACAACCTTTTCCCGCAAGATGATTTGAAGCTAGCTGCGTAAATTCACCATGTTTTGAGCAAATAAGCGTAACAGGATTTTGTTGTCTAGTAAAAGTCGATAGTACCAAGGAGTAATCGTAGGTGCTACCGTGAATTTTTTTAGCTTTTTCAATAAAATACTTTGCTCTTTCCTCTTGACTTGCGCCACGAGGAGGGCTTTGTTTATACTTAGACATGGCCACACCTACTTTGTGGTAATCAAAACAGTGATGTTGCTGCATCACTGTTTTTTATTTTAACAATTAACGATCTTTAGCGCGACCAATTACTAAGCCTCCAATTTCAATTAACTTATACAGTTTGCGTGCAAACCTGTCATCACGAGGATTCGGGGTCAATGCACAAATAGCTGAACATGCTGCGTGAATGGCAAGAGCCACTTCGAAGTACTGGTTAAGATGTCCCATGGTTGTATCCAGTTTTTATTATTCTATCTATAGTTTTCTCATAAGCATAAAACTGCGTTGTCCTGGATCATAATTCCAAACAAAATCTTCATGTTTTGAAAACCATCTGTGGTACATACGTGCTTGTTTCTCAGGTTTTACAGAGGCACAACGAAGACAAATCACGTCATCAATATCAATTTCTTCGAGCCATTCTTTTACTTTCCTGAGTCCCAAGGCCAATGTCCTAGGTCCTTCTTTACCTGTCATAGATAAATTCAACTGACGAACGCGTTTGTTCTTGCGTAGTTTTGCCCAGTCGTTGAGTTGCCTGCGGCTTTTGCTGATTGCTAAGGTCGCAAGCCACACGTATCCGTTCTTGATATCGAGCCATGGCATCAGTCTCATCTGAAGCCAATAGCCATTTGCTATAGCTTTCGTAAATATCTTCGGTTTTCTTTTGGGAATCATTCATTAGTCCTCATAAATACGACACTCTCTAGCCCAGGGATTCTGCTCGCAGTATAGCTCAAAATTAGTTTTAGTCTTTGCAGGAATACGTTTAGGTTTAAGTTTAACTAACTTGGTTTTTAGCCAAGAATAAAAATTTGTCATGGTTGAGTGGCCAGAGGAACTAATATTTCAGGGAAGGGAATCCCCTGCTGGTGCTCGCGTTGCCAGGCTTCATTCCAATCAGAAAGAGAATGAGCATGTAAATCGTTTTCTACGTAGCCCTCAATTGTGTCAACCTCAATATAATCTTCGTTTTCATATAAGATATGAGCGTAATCCTCTAGCAACAGCTCAAATGTTGTTGTTGGAAACTCAACAACAAAAGCTACTTCATAATCTACTGGCTCATTCCGAGTGGTTGAAATGCAAAGCATGTAGACACCTTGTTGCAACGGATAGTATTGTTGATTGCCTTTATTTAATTCGCCTGGGATAGAGTTGTTGTACAGATTTGACTGTTGTCCCATGACATGAGCATTGAACGGAGTGGTTGTGTTGCCATCCACTTGTACCTTGATACTATCAGCATCAAAAATTGCTCGACCCTCTATGGGATTTAGGTTTAAATCATAGACTGATAATTCAATATAGTTGGGCCTAGGCGGCCCTTTTTTTATGATCACCCAGGCAGGAGAAGCCAATCCAAGACTAAACCAATGGTTATACGTACCACCACCGTACCCACCATTAGAGTTTGCTCTTGTATCAGCTCTTCCCACAACCTGGTTGACAGGCCCCAGACTTCCTTTAAGGGAACGTACTGACAACTGATTAAACGTTCCCAAAAACAAAGGATTGTCTTGCGTCCTAAAACGTTGTGGTTGAGAAGAACGCATCAGCCAAATTAAAGCTATTAATTATATTTTACTGCTTGTTTTTTGTTTTCTTTTTATTTTTAGGCGCATCTGCCTTGATCCCAAGTGTTGATTGAAATACGTCATTAAACTGAGAAGCAACCGTATCCCATGCAAAACAAGGATCTGTTACGCGTTTGTAGCATGCTTGTGCAACTTTCTCAAGGCGAGGACGGTTTTCGTAAAGCTCGGCAAGCAGCTCTGCCAGATGATTATCGTCTGGGCATGGCATGATGCGACCAAAATTAGTATCCACATCTGCATGCAGCGAACGAATAAGTTCGCCGTGTCCATCAAAGATCTCTTTGCAAGAGGTATGATCCGGAACAATTTGAGCAACACCACAAGCCGCATGTTCAAAATTGACCAGGCCCCAACCTTCCCCTTTGCACGTATTAACGCCTACATCTGCGACGTTATAAATAGTGTTTAAAAGTTCTACAGAAACAGACGGCGGATGTGCGCCTGGTGTCGTCATAATAATTCGATTGTTAGGATCTAGTCCTTGACGACTCATTTCACGTGCAAAAAGCGGCATGATATCCCAGCCTTGATCTTTTAGTCCCATGTGCAAATACAGCTTTGCATTGGGACGACCAATTGCAAATTTTGCAAATCCGCTAATAGTGATATCAAGACGTTTGCGAAATTGATTTCGATTACCATTGAAGACAATAAAGTCTTCAGCATTTAAGCCGAGTTCTTTTCGGCATTCGAGTTTATCCTTGGGATAAAACTGACCTGACGTTACGCCATGAGGAATAACGTGGATTTCTTTTTGAGCCCCCGCTCGAATTGTTTCATAAGCGCCAAAGTTTGTGTAGCAGATAGCTGCATCCCACTCGTTGAGGGTATCCATTAATCCGCCATACCACTCATAAGAATCCATTGGATAGTACCCAATGAATTTAAAATTTAAACTTGAGCGCAAATCTGCGATACGCCTCCATTGCTCATTAATAATCCAAACATCATTGATGGTAAAAACAACATCAGGCTTTACCCGTTCAACAATTTCGCGGATACGATCTTCGCCAAAGGGTGCGTGCTGGAATCGGTTAGACGCCGGATATAGCCGATACACTTCTTGTAAAGGAGTGTAGTCCCCGTGCCAGTTGCATCCCAGAACATGGATTTCATATTTATTTTTTAAACGCTCAAGCACATTCTCCGTTACACGGGCAAAACCCGTAGTCGCCACAATATCACCAATCCACAAAAGTTTAGGCTTTGCTGTTGCCATTTTGACTTACTTAACTAAAACCACTATACATGTTTAGGAAACCGGTTGCAGTTAGTTTTCAGCTTCGTGAATGTCTCCAGCCTCTGGCACGTAAAGAGGGTTGGTAATCGCAAGCTTATAACTTTGCTTTAGTACAGGATCAATTGTTTTTTCTTGAAGGGCTCGACGATTAAAGAGCATCAGGCGTTCAGCGTTAAACTTGGTTTCAAAAGGAGAGATTATCTGCGGTGGCATATTTCTATTCCAACTGGACACTAGATGCAGTGGGTTGCAACAAGCTTTGTTACCGCAAAGCCTAGTGACGGGAAAAGATCCAACATCTCCCCAAGCGCACTGATACACGGCTTTGTGGATATTTAAGTTTTCAGATTTTTGTTTGCTGTAACCAGAACGATAAGAAGGTAAGCAGATGCGTTTTGGTGCTTTGTTGTCTACACCGATAACTGGCCAGCATTCCTGGAGAGCATTGACCGTAATTCCGTTCCAAAGGCGAGCGTACTTGGCTTTGTAGTCAGCATGGAGGTAGCTGACATCAAACCCACAGACGTTGCTCAAGATCTTGCGAACGCATTCGTAGCACCAGTGGTGGGATGAGTCTCGGATGAGATGACCGTGAGCACAGGGGTAACCCCGGTAGTAACTGTGAGACTCAAGAATCTCATCGCTGAGATTGTGAATGTCATGCAGGTAACGAAACTCAGGGATCTCAGTGGGATTCGCAATGAGACGGGCCATGGTCAGAAGAGTTCAGATTTGGGGCAGTAGTTGTAGACAGCTGGTCCTGACTTGGGTTTCTTTTGATACGCAGTAGACAAGACCAGCTCCAGGCGGTTGTCTTTCCCTGGGTTTGCCTCCCCATGGATCACGTCACCACCAGTGGGTTCCTTGCCCGTCTGCAGGTACCAAACGAGTCTGTGGGCAAGGTACCGCTCTCCGTTGACACAGACCTTGTAGAAGCCTGTGGCCTGGTCGTAGGTACCAGCAGGGTCACCAACCTTTCTGTTCCTATGTGCCAGGCACCATTCCAGTCCAGAAGGAGTCTTGGAGGAGAGCTTGAGACGGCGCTTGAGCCACCAAAGCTCCGGAAAGGGCTTGTAGTTGCGTGCCATGTGCAGACTTTGGGCCTTTTTCAGACAATACCCCCTACTTTAATCTTTATCTAGGTTAAATCACAAAGATCCTTGGTTTTGTGATTTGCCTTAAGAGGGTTTGAAAGTGGGGGGTATTGTCTGTTTTTCCCTGCAATCTCTGCACCGACACCTGGGTCTCACCATAAGACACCAATGACACCAAGGGATCTCACGCACGCAAAAACGTGACTAGTACATTCATACCCTGCAGAGTTACTGCGTCTCAATTCAGTCTCAAGTTGAGACGACTAAGCCTCTGGTGCGATAGACCGTTTGAGTTCCCGTTCGTTATAGGTTTCCGACTTGAGTTTCACACGCAAAAACTCAGCCGCCTTATGGGTGTTGGTGGTATCGCCACAGGTGTAGAGGTCGATTGCTGCATAGCCAATCTCTGGCCATGTATGGATTGACGCATGCGATTCCGCTAGCAGCGCCAATAACGTCACACCTTGGGGCTTAAATTTTTCGCCAATAATCCTAAGGATTGTCGCGTTAGACATTCGGAGTGCTGTCTCTAACAGCTCCTGTAGCTGGGCATAGTCATCCAGGATCTCCGCGTCACATTCGTAGAGATCCAGGATTAAGTGGCGACCATCAGACATCTTCTAGTTCAAGCTCATCCTCCATTGTCGCATTGGTATTCGCCTTTAGGTCTACCCCGTAAAACTCCTTGTATTTTTCTTTGTCGGATGACACCTCAACAATGGAAGGCCAACCTTCATATTTTGAGCTGGATTCCCGCACTGCCACATTGATTACACGCATGCCCCTGGTATTGCGCTTGCAATAGACATTGATTCCCAACTGGTGGGTGCAGATGTCAATAAAGAGGGGCTCAAAGCGACAGCGCGACATGATGCCAACGTTGCAGTTACGGCAAAACTCTGCATAGCTGGCATACAACCACTTATCTTTGTTGGCGTACACATGGGAAGAACCCACGGGTGCATTCCTGGTAAAGCCAACAGCAGTACTGACATTCACATCAAACACAACCTTGTGCTCCATCCAGTCCAAGATTGGATTAGACCGCAGGGTTTGCATCTTGCTGAACTTCTTGAAGAACGGTACCTTGTTCGCCGTATCCATCAAGTAGTCACGCATGTCACTCTCATTCATATCCAGCAGCCAGTTCACCAACCCTGGCAGCAAGTGAGCAAACTCTCCCTGGGGTTCCCCCTTGGAATTGAACTTAATCAATTCTTTTTGTTCATTAGGCCCGCCCTGGAAGGGGCGGTCGAAAGGAATGGTGAGCCGACGACGTGACAAACCAGACGTATAGTCAGTTGTTTGAATTGCTTCGTTAGCAGTAACCATGACAACACCCTTGAACTGGAAGGGTTCTTGATTCTCATTCTGATACTTACGCTCAGAACGAATCCAGTCATTACCGGTGATTGCCTTCAGCCTTGATACGGAGCCACCCCAACGGTCTGCATCCTGGAACAGCAACAGTTTTTTACCCATATAGCTTGCAGCTTCAAAACGATTCTTCTCCAGATTCTCAAAGTCCGTTGAATAAACGTTCTTGCGTCCAACCAATGCCACTGCCAAGTTTGCATAGGTCGACTTACCAGATTTACCTGGGCCTACAATCTCAACAAACTTCTGGATCTCATAGCGACCAAGGAGTGTTGCCCGCAGCCATGCCCGCAGTACTTGCGTACGCTCCCAACTGTCGTGCTGTGTATGCTTCAGCCATTTAACAATGTCTTCACATGTAGCAGAAGGGTCATACTCATAGGGCATCTGCTGCGTCAAATACAAATCCCTGGTAAAAGGCAGCAGTTCTCTTGTGTCAATATCGAGTACACCATTCAAGAACAGTAGGTAACTACCGTCTTCATACCAATCCTTGAAATAAAGCGTAGATTGCAGGTGCTCATACATGTCACCCATCATCTTAGAGTTGAACCCCGTCTTGACCAGATCAGGCATCGACTTCAACTTGGCACGGATATCGCCATACATTTCAATCTTGCTCAGCGGTGACCAAAGGCCAGGACCTTCGTGCTGATACATGAAAAATTGCCCATGCACCAAGCTATACAGCAGATTGCCCTGGTACATTTGCAGGAGCATATCCGCAATCACATCAGACGATGCGTTTTGTACTTGTTGGTCTTTCCCTTTCTTTTCCGTTTTTTCAGTTGCCAGTTGATGCTGCTGCCTCGGTTTCCGAGTCCGCTTCTTACCTACAGCAGGAGCATTTTCTTCAAGTAGTGCCATTACTTCCAGGTCCGGTTCAATTGATTCCAACAGAGTGGACACATGTTCAAGTGTCGCATCATCAACATTCATTGCCTTGTAGTCCTGAGAAGGTTTCCAGCCCTGCTCACGAGCCACATGAATCAGAGAGCCAAGGCCACGGCCACCCCCTTTGCTAAAAGAACGCCACCGTTTTTGGCACTCACCCTCCCGATATTTTTCCGATTGCTTTGACCATTCATCCCATTCATCCAGCAACGACTCATCCAATGAATGTAACGTCTGGCCAACTGTGATCCAGATGTCGTAATCATCTGCAGCTTCCGGAGGCATCCCCCACGTTGCCTCCACAGCCAGTTGCATATCGCGTTCCAGATCAACCCTGGATTGCACCACAAAACCAGGACCAACCATCCGAGTTGTTTCCTGGGCCGGGACCCCCTGTTTAACATTTTTATTAATAATTTCAGTCAGCAACCAGTCAGGGAAATCAGGCAGGTTATCCACCCACTCAAACCCTTGATCCGGCGCCGTAAAATACCCTTCCGTTTCAGGGTGCAAACCCATCAACACGCCCTGGTGCTTACACCAAAGGATCTCAAGCTTCTCTTTATTTCCCTCAGCGTGCCAGGTGTACTTGTTACGGATAAAATGCTTCTGTTTATCGCGTGGTAACTTGTACAGCTTGCGTTCACGCCCTGGCTTACCGCTTTGAATCGTTAGCGTTTTTGGTAAAGCTTCATCGAACTCCAGAGAGGAGACAGAAGTGATGAGGTCGTAAACAGTTGGGCCGTCAACGTCAACCCATACGAAGCCATAAGGATTGTTATAGGCGGGGCCACCAAGAAGGCCAATCGCTTTGCAAGTTCCATTTAAAATTTCTTCTTCAATTTCACGCACACTGAATGGCTTGTTCTGCCAGCCAGTCGTATATGGGTCTTTGTTTGCGCCTAGGGGGGTGAGCGGCCAGTCGATGGGAATGTATTCGAGCTTGATTTCGCCCGGTTTGAGGGCCTGCTGGTTCTTGCTGGTCATGCTCGCTTCTGTTCCTTGAGTTCTACTTTAAAGTCTCGCGTGGGGTAGTACGTTTCTTTTGTCACAACAAATGCATGAAGATGCATGGTGGTGGGCAGACAAAAACAGTCCCCGTCCGCCGCATTATCCATGAGGCTACGGAGCGTATTTATCCACTCACCAATGGCCACGTGAATGTCCATTGGGTTGGAGATGAGACTTTTATTATCCTACGGGCACCAATCCAGACTGCCCTCAAATAATTCTATAGATTACTTGGACTCACCAGACACAGACTGGGATTTTTCAATTTCATCATCCCATTCTTTCATGATTTGATTGTAAGAATCCACCGGATCCCTGCCAGTCTCAATGCAAGACGAGGTTGCGACGGACCATGCAATACGCTTGCGTCTTTCCAAGGGATCATCAGTATTCCAGGGCATCACCACCAACCTTTCTTTTTATTCTAGATAATTTACTGGGGTTAAAATAAACAAATAAATAAATAAATAAGTCATGGCTAGCAAAAAGAACTCTTCAAAACCTGCGGCAAAAACTTTAAAGCTGCTATAATTAAAAAAATAATATAAATATTATGCCCGCTCCAAAGAAAAAAACACCTGCATCCAAAGCCAAAGCGGATGCGTCTAAAGCAAAAGCAGATGCCGCCGCCGCCGCCGCTGCAGCTACAAGAGCCGGAGCAGCGGTTACAAGAGCTGGAGCAGCGGTTACACGTGTCAATGCAGGACAAATTGCTGGTAAGTATGCTAGGTAATATTTAAATTAAATCAGGATCATATACATTACAACGTTCAATCTGGCTGTAGTACTCTTCAACGACCTGCAGCCAGTCTCCCCTCAGAGAGTCCAAGAACTTTCGGGAAATCTTAAAGACTTGTGTACGGACAGGAGTTGACACCAGGATGGCTGCTTGCTGGACCCGCATCCCAAGAGTTTGCTCAATACCAAGGTCATAAGCTGCCAACTGCTTGCAGGTTTTTTTGAATTTCATGTGACCACCCAAGAGATCACGCCATTCGACCGACCCTTTCTCCAGGTCTTTAGGCCACTTGCGACTATACGGTTTGACACTGGTTTTTAAGTCGGCAAGCGTCAGTTTGTTTCCTACGACACCAATGATGTCAGGCGAGCCAACCCAAGCTCGCCCTTCATCGTCATGTGCCCATACTCTACCGATACCATCGTCTGATAATGTGAATTGATGTTTGTCGAGCAGAGGAGTTTCTGCCCATAACACCTCGTCAAACTGATCAAGAATCCCTGGCATACCCGACCAAAATTCCTGGTAGTCAGCAGGAATTTCAGGGTTCTTATCCCCTTTCAGGTAGCACTCCATGCCATAGTGGATAGCAGTGCCGCGCTCTGCAGCAGCTTCCTTTACGCCTGGATTGTTTTTACTCCACATCTCCAGCTTCCGTTTGTTAGCTTCGGAGGCTGTCTCTGAAATAATTGTAGTTACACTGGGCGCCGGCCCTGTTACAAACGGGGTATGGTAATGTCGCTTTCCGTTAATTGTAATACGGGCGGGGCGGCTGTTCAGCTCCCGCATCAACTCTGGTTGCTCTTGATATTTCAGCGACCATGGATCGCTTGATTCCAGTTTAGCAACCATTAACGGTTTGTGTATATTGTTTATAACATAGCGCATTTGTCAATCAAATGACACTTGATTCTTTTGAGTATCCGTGCGCGCAATGTGGTATGTGCTGCAAACAAGTAGGAAAAGTCCTGGAAAACCGTGCGGCAGTACTTCCCTTACTACAAGACACGCCCCTTGGTCAATACCTAGTTGACTTTCCGTATCAAGCAGCGGAAGACGGATCGTGTGAGATGCTTGAAAACAACGTCTGCCTGGTGTATGACAATCGACCCACCATTTGCAATATCAAGAATTTTGTTGAAAACCTACCCTCTGAACAAAAAGTTTTGCATTATTTAAACAACGTAGACGCTTGCAATGCCATGATGGATGCAGCCGATGTCGACCCAAGCTTGCGTATTGACAAGCAACAAGTGGAATCAGAACTACACTCTTTACTTACCGAGTCCGCATGAAAGGCTTTGAAATCTCCATCGGCACAGTCCTTGGTGCAATCTTGGTACTGACTATCATTGATATCTACATCATCTTTGGCTCTCACTGATGACCAGTAACCTCACCCGGTTTTACCTAGAAGAAGAGTTTGAGTACGTTACCAAGACTCCGGTCATCGATGTAGAAACTACGGAGGCCGATGAAATTGAGCAAAAACTCAAAGATCAAGATATCATTTATACACGCGTTGACTTGTAATGTCCGAAGCACCACCCATCGAAATGATCGGCACCATGGTCCTCAACGGGGCCGATGATTTGTGGAAGCATTTTTCAAGTATTGACCATCCGCTCAAGCGATACGTTATTGTTGATAACTCAATGGGCAAGTACCCCGCAGTGCGAGGTACTATTGAACAAATTAAACAAGACAAACCTGAGCATATTGACGAAGTTGTAATACTTCAAAACAATTTGAACGTTGGCTTTTCCGGTAGTGTCAATCAAATTGTTCGCCAGAATACCGATTGCCCCTATTGGTGCATCTTTTCGGTTGATTGGCACCCATGCCCAGGTGAATTAGCCAAACTTGCCAAGCGCTTTACGCAACCTTTTAATCAATTTTTATGCGACGAAACAATGAGCGGATATTCCGCTATGGTATTTAAGGCCCAGCTTGTTCAACGGGTTGGCCTCATGGATGAAAACTTTTTCCCCGCATACTTCGAAGACAATGATCATCGGTATCGCATGGAACTTAATGGGCTCTCATGGGATTACTTTCCGTTGGCCTTTGAACACAAAGTCAGCAGCACCCTGCATAGCGACAAGAAATTTGAAAACCGAAACAATGTCACATACCACAACAACGCAATGTACTACCTCAAAAAATGGGGAGGATTACCTGGAAACGAACAGTATGAATCCCCTTTCAACAGCGAAGCCCCAGCCTCCTACTGGAGCTATGATCCAAAACGAAGCGAGAAACAACGATGGATCTGAGTCTTTACGGCGGGACGGGCATTATTGGTACTTATTTCAAAGGTTTATACGACTGCAGTAGTATCCCACGCGACCAGATTGAACCCCTGGGAGACGAGGTACTGTACTTAATTAGTACAACAGACAACACTACGTTCAAAGAAAACCCGTTCGTTGATGTAGACACCAATCTTGTGCAGCTTTTGCATAGGTTGGAAGCCTGTCGTCGCACTGGGATTAAGACATTCAACTTTGTAAGTAGTTGGTTTGTCTATGGCTCTGGCCACAACTGTCCCAATGAAGAAGTCATTTGTGATCCAAAAGGCTTTTATTCAGTCACCAAGTATGCCGCAGAAAAACTGTGCCGCACATACTGCACTGCTCATGGGATTAACTACCGCATCCTGCGTCTAGGCAATGTCTATGGCCATGATGGTTACGGTGATTACAGGCGCCATGCTTTGCATTACCTTATTAGACAACTGAAATGGGACCGGGATATTAACGTTTACATCAATCTGTCTCGTGATTACATCCACATTCTTGATGCTTGTCGGGCCATTTATTTGGTCTGCAAGCAAGGCGCTCTTAACTCCACGTACAACATTGGCACAGGCATTGCAACACGCCTAGGTGATTGCCTGGACCAGGCTAAAGACTTACTTAAATCCAAAGGGTGCGTCCTTCGTTCTAATGTTCCTTGTGATTATGACCAAGCAATTAGATTTTCTTTGGACTGTGGGCGTCTTTTTAGGTTAGGATTTGAACCACAGATTGCCATCCAACAAGGCATCACAGATCTATGTCTAAATCGAAAGTTCTGTACTCCGGACCGTACTTTGATGGAGCAGAAGTAGAAGCTGCTATCAAGACACTTGAGAAAGGTGTCTGGTACCCAGCCGGCAAAGAGGTTGAAAAGTTTGAGCGTCAATTCTCCAAACGTTTCAACTTCAAAGAATCTTTAATGGTCAACAGCGGTAGCTCCGCTAACCTTGTCATGGTTGCTGCCCTCAAGGCATACTATGAATGGCCTGATGATGCTGAGATTATTGTCAGTGTTGTCGGCTTCCCCACTACCGTCAATCCCATTATTCAAAATGGTCTGACCCCCAAGTTTGTTGACATCACCTGGAGTGATCTAAACTGGGACCTTGATGAGGTTGAAGATGCAATCACAGACAAAACGGTGGCTGTATTTAGTAGTCCTGTTCTGGGCAACAGCTATGACATGGATCGTTTGGTCGATATTTGTGAACGCCGTCAAATCAAACTCATTGCTGACAACTGTGATTCGTTAGGTTCTAGGTGGAATGACCTGTACCTAACAGAGTATGCAGTAGCTGCATCCTGTTCTTTTTATCCTGCGCACCACATCACCACTCTTGAAGGTGGCATGGTATCTTCTAACAACCCAGAGATTATCCGTTTAGCTCGCCAGTTTGCCTGGTGGGGGCGCGACTGTTATTGCGTTGGCGCCTGCAACATGCTTGCCAATGGTAGTTGCAACAAGCGGTTTGATAAGTGGCTTGAGGATTACGATTGCGTAGTCGACCACAAGTATGTGTTCAGTCAGATTGGCTACAACCTAAAGCCGTTGGATCTGCAAGGTGCAGTTGGTCAAGTTCAATTACGCAAGTTTGATGAGATCCACGACTTGCGTCGTGATAACTATTCTTTTATTAAAGAATGTTTTGCAGAATTTCCTTCTGAAGTTCGTGTAGTTGACGAGAAGCCACAAGCTGAAACGTCATGGTTTGGTGTGCCAATTGTGTGTGACAATCCTAAAGTGAAGCATGCACTTCAGCAGCATCTTGAAAAGAATGGTATTCAAACGCGTAATTATTTTGCTGGCAATCTACTATTGCATCCAGCTTACAAGCATCTTGGCAATCCCAAAGATTATCCAAATGCATACGAGGTACTGAAACGCGTATTTTTCCTTGGTACTTCCCCTACCTTGATTGATAGCGACTTAGATTACATTAAGAAAGTCCTTCAAGATTTTAAAGCCACATCACCTGTTGCTGTTGATGGATACTCTTTTTGTTTTAACTTGTGAAGCAATGCTGCCTACCTTTATACTTAAAGCACCTAGTGAATCTCAAATGGCCCTGTCCAATCAAGTTAAACAATCCGTCAATGAAGCAGCCGGTAATTTGCGCGAAGCACTAGCCTTTGCTGCACGCACAGAACACCCTATTGTCATCAGTAGTCTGACAGAGATTCTTATGCGTTTAGATTCTCTGGAGCAAATGGAAGAGTTTATGGATAAGTTTGGTAAATCCAAAGAAATCCCAAGCTCTCTTGGCTAACTACTCAGAAGAAGATCGACTTGCCGATTACTTTTGGAAGCTGGAAAGTGTAATACCCCAGCCTCCAAGTAATTGGGCTGTCAATGTAAAACCGTGTAAGTGGCTTAAACTAATAGAAGAAAGAAATAATAAAGCCTCTAATGGCACAGGATGATAGCAAGTACTCCAAGCCGGAGTTACGTGAAGGTATTAAAGATCGTGTGATGGCTGGCTCCAAGGGTGGCAAGCCAGGCCAATGGAGTGCACGCAAGGCCCAACTTGTTGCCCAGCAATACGAGAAAGCAGGTGGTGGCTACAAGGGCGGCAAAAGTGAAAAGCAAAAGTCCCTAGAGAAATGGGGCAAAGAAAAGTGGCAGACCAAAGACGAGTACGAAAAGCGCAGTAAGGCTAAAGCTGCCGCCAAGAGGTATAAAGATGGCGAGTGATAAAGCAATTCAATCCGGTTACACCAAGCGTTACTTACCAGAGAAAGCGTGGGCCTCATTGTCTAAAGAAGAACGTGAGGAGACGGATCGCAAGAAACGCGCTGGTAGTAGAGAAGGAAAACAATTTGTATCCAACACAGAATCAGCAAAGAAAGCTGGTAAAGCAGCACGTGCATCCAAACGTTACAAAGATAAATAACTCACCTATACTTAATAAAGATTCCTGATCATCATGGAAAAGAAAAAAGCCATTCCCCCCAAGAAAGCTGTGCCTCCTGCCAAGGGTAAGGCTGCACCTCCGGCAAAAGGCAAACCTGCTCCTCCCGTCAAAGGTAAAGCTGGTGTATCTGATAAGCAAGCTGAAGCTCGTGATCGTTTCAAGGAAATGATTGCTAAGAAAAAAGAAGCTGCTGCTAAAAAGAAATAAGGTATCGCGCTATACTTTCAGTGCTCAATATCCACGTCTCGTCCCGTAGGTATTGGCGGTAAGTAGTTAGTTCTAGATCTCGGCTTGAGCAACCGAGATTTTTTGTTATACTACTAAGTGATAGAGGCCAGGTCCCTGTACGCGTTAGGCACATAGCCTAGAAGGCGACACACCTGGTCCATCACACCACCCCTATTGCTTTGTCGGTAGGGTGCAACGCATGGACCGGAAATTTCCAGTCGCCGCGTTTGCGTTAAGTCCTGCGCATGCAGGCCAGGGGTGATCAACCCTGCCAGTTAAATCCACTGGTGAGCCGGGGACCTATTAGGCAAGCTCAATGGATTTTGTATGTAAAGCCCTGAAGCGAGCCAGGTTTTGCGACCTGGCAACATACAGCAACACCCCTCATGCCTAGCTTGATAACGAGGACGGCTTTACACCGGGCGCACGGGCTTGCAGGCATCCTCACTCAGTTATTAATGACGCACAAACCGAGGGGTCACTCAACCGGTAGTCCAGTGGCAGGACACCCCGACAAGGGAGTTAGATAGTTGGTTCGATTCCAACGCGGTTGATTCACCTGGTCCGAGACAATTGGATAGTACGGCTGCTGCGCTGCAGGGCGATGTAGGTTCGAATCCTACCCAGGTGCTTTAGAGTGAGCAAACTCAAGCAAGTCAAATGAGTTACCTCAATCACAACCTACCTACGTTCACGTGTTACATCCGAAACGAATTCCTATACAACCACAAGCAAGGCCAGGGTGATGTGACGTTGTGCGATGTCCACTCAGTGGCTTCCCTGGAGAAACACGTCCCTTTATTTGAAGTCTTTTTAGAGAATGGTGTCAACTGGACAAGGCGTCCAATTCACGCTCTCTGCTGGAAGCCAGACGCCCCTAAGCCTGAGCTTAATGAATGCATGTGGTGGGATTGTTTCTCTCCGTATATTGATGTGCAAGTCCGGTCACGCCTCTCAAACTTACGTGCCCAGCTAATTACTTTTAAAGGGGAGAAGAAAGGTGGAGTCTATATGTTCACCCTTGACTGGTCATGGGAATCTAAATCAACTCTTAATACAAACTTTAGTGAAACACCTGAGCATAAGTGTGCGCACTTCTTCCGGATGGATGATGGCAACTTCTATGCGTATCCCAATAACCGAGTCATCTGGTACGACGATGCCTGGCTTAAGAACCGCATTGAAAAAAATCCTGGTTACGAGATTGACTTGACTGAGTACAGCGTGGAGAATTCACGGATGATTGAAACGTCCGATCACTTTATATACGAGACAACAGTCACAAGCAACTAGTAATTTACTGTTATATTTACTGCAGTAATGTTTGGCTTTGGTGCCAACCTCCAAAGAAAAGCTCCAGCGCAATAGACAAAAGTTTCTTGAATACAAGAAGACTTTGAATTGCCAGCACTGTGGGTTGGATGATCATCGTGTCCTTGAGTTCCACCATGTTGGTGACAAGGACCATAACATATCAAATATGGTCAACCACGGATACGGCTGGCGCCGCATCGAAGAAGAAATAAATAAATGTATTCCACTATGCTGCAACTGCCATAGACTTGAGCACTGGACCAGCTAGATGCAGTATACTATTCATAATTAAAATTTTAATTATGAAAAAATGCAGTCAATGTGCTTTACTAAAACCTTTAAATGATTTTTATAATGAGCCAAGAGTCAAGGACGGCAAACAAGCAAAATGCAAAACTTGCCACAAAAAAATTACTGAAAAATATCGCAAAAATAATCCAGAGATTTATAGAAAAGCTAGTTTAAAAAACTGGCATTCTTTAGATATTGAAGAAAGACAAGCAAGATGGATTAAACGATATGGCATTACCACCAAAGATTACAAACAGTTACTTGAAAAACAAAATGGTGTTTGTCAGATTTGCACAAAAAGCTGCTCTTCTCGACAGTTTTTATCTGTAGATCATTGTCATAAAACAGGAAAAGTTAGAGGGCTGCTTTGCGTTAAATGTAATACAGCCCTAGGAATGTTAGATGATAACGTTGAGTATTTTACTGCCGCAATTAATTACCTTAAGAATTCCGAAGAGTAGCTTTAATTTTCCAGGCTGCTTTAAATGCCTGACCTACAAGATCCGCCATATAATTTTGAACATCAATTGCACCTACCTTGGCGGCAACAGGCTCCAGCTTTTTGGCTTTCATGCCAAGCTCTTCAAGGTTTTTGTAATACACGCCAAGCATGTCAGTGCTTTTGTAGGAAGTCACAACTTGCATAGGAGGAGCTGCATCTTTAAGCCCACTACCACACATAGGGAGTAAATAATCCATGCTGCGAACAAACTCAGCAAGGGTATCAAACTGTTCAAGGTGCGCTTCATATTGTTCTTTTAAAAATTCATGTAAGCCAAGAAAATTTGAACCCTCAATATTGAGGTGAATAAGATGTGACTGTGTCTCCAGCTCCTTGAGGTAGGCACACAGAGAGATGCATTGCTGGATGAATGCACCTACATCACCACCAGCCTTGGACTTAGCGGGAGCTTTAGGTTTGTCCTGGGGCTGAGGAGCTGATTGAGGCTGAGGAGTTTCAGCTACTTGGTACTGCTGAGGGGTAGGGGTATACATAGTCACATGGCAATAGTACTAGTTTATCAGTCATTAATGCCTCAGCGGCTTACTTCTTCCCAGTCCATGGATGCAAGTACATCAGAACCAGCTTGTGCACTACTGCATGCCAAAGTTAATTCAATAGCCGTACCAGTGAGACCATTGCGTTCCAGCTGGAAAGCAAACAATGCTTCTTTCAAGATATCAATAACGGTTGAGCCTTGGTTAGAACCCGTGGCAAAACCACTGGCCAGGATACGTCCTGTACCAATGGTGAAGTCCGTGCCAGTGATGTTGTATTCAACCGAAGAGTTTGCCCCAGTGTTATCCCAGGAACCAGCCGTGGTAGTGCCGCCAACAATTACTTTCCAGTTGTAGTTTGAGTTGTTGGTAATACCCATGATTGACAACGCAGTCAAGATGACAATTGCATCAAGACGCGTTGATTTAAGACGAATAGAGATAACTGGGTACTCAGTAGAGATAACTGTTAGATCACGCGGGGATGCAACTGGAGTTCCAATAGCAGACTGAGCACCACGCAATTCATAACCACCTTCCGACAATACGGTTGAACAAACCTGCTTTAATGTACTGCTGCTTGCCGTGGTATCTAAATTAGTAATTTCATAACGCAACGGCAAAGATGCCGTTGTTATATAGGTGGATGTAATTAAGTTGGCATGGTGGAATGAATGACAGTGAACAAACGCACCATTGATTATAAACCCTGCACGTACAGTGCCAAGGCCAAGCCATTCAATATCAAACCAAAGGATTTGTGCTTTGCTGATATCAAGTGTAAAACCTGACTGACCAGTACCATCCAGCTTGTCAATGTTCCAATTGGCTTGAGCTACTCGCGTCTCATTAACACTTCCACTTACAGAACTACGTTCAACAAAGGTTGGCTCTGTAGTTCCACTGACTTCCAGGTACATACCATTAGCCGTACCATAGTAACCAACGCGTTGCCGTAGATTTCCCTTTGCAGTATTCATTACAAAGGTCGACATAACCAACAGGGATTTCCCTGGTTGATATGAGCAAACCTTGTTGGTTTCTCTAATGACTTCTGCGCCGGATGCTGTAGTTACGTTTAGATCAACAAGTCCTTGGTTTTCATTAAATGCATAGGTACCACCAGTACCTGTAGAAGTGGACCATAGACCATTGTCGTTATAACGATGACTTGAGTCAAATAAAGTTAGAGGCGCTGATACACGTGTGCGACCAAATGCATCACCCGCCATACCCCCTGGCTGCACATAAAAACTAGATCCACTTGCAGTGGTTACTTCTAATGGATGCCCACTGCAAGTTTGTACTTTTTCTACGTGATATAAATTATCATTTTGTGGATCCCTATAGAGTGGCATTGACTTAATGCATATTTTTTTTATTTTACTTCCCAGTATTCCATGTATCTCTTAGGTGACCATAGTCTCTTGGCTCAGTAACAGGCACCTGCGTGTCATTACAAACATCACAGGTTCCGTTGTGCCAAGTTGAACAGTGGTTAAGGGGACCCACGTACTCCTCTGCCTGGTACCAGTTACCATGTTGCACGCCACACCGATAACAAACCCAGGCCGGGTATTTACTTCGTGCCATAGTTATTTCCTTGAACCAGTGAAGCAAATTCTTGAGCTTGATCATATTCTTTCTTAACAATACTTAGGTTATGGTTTGCAGCTGCAATCAGAGCTTCGTACAGATCTTTCCCTGATAATTCATTTGCAAACTCTGCAATAGTATCCAGGAAGTACTCTTCTGCTTTTTGTTTGTTTTTAACAATTTGCTCTTGGTCAAGTACATCTGACATTAAAGTTGCCACCTTGGTTGTGTTGTGAAGATTTTCCCGTGATTGCTTTGAAATCAAAGGAGTATCCATCTCTGCAATAATACGATTTTGTTTGTACCATTCCTGCCATTTTTTGATGGCATCCATGGGTTCGTGTGGGTGATCCATAAGTAAATAAAAAACGCCCCATGAGGATGGGACGTTTCATCATAGGTACAATTACGAAACTACTACTGTTTCTTCCGAACCATTTTGGGTTTCTTCTAGAAACTTTTCAATCGCCGCAATGCGTTCGAAGTACAAGTCTCGGCAGGTGGGGCCAGCCTCTGTCATGCAGAAGCGTTCCCATAGACCTGTATACACATGATCGGTTGGTTGATAAACCTGATAGATGTGCTCCAGGAAATCAGCCTTCTGCTGCTCCTTGGCAACATCCCAAGACTGAAGCTGTTCTTTCAGCCAAGGAGTATCAAAGGCACCAGTCGTATTTAATTTTTTAAGAAGCTCTTTATTCATTGGAATCAACTGCTGTGATGGAGGTAAAGACACCCTTGATGCTAGGGCTTGCTTCAAACAAAAGGTCGTCTACTTCATCTTGTAATGCAATTGCAATATCTTGCGGGGTTCGACCAGTGAAGCTGTCATATTCAACTTCAATGTCAACCGCAAAGGATACGGTTAGCTTAGGCACAGCAGTGAGAACCATTTCTGGAATGGAGGACCCAACTACTTTACAGTAATCTTTCTAAAGAGTGCACTTGATTACGTTGATAGTAACCAAGACGTTCCTGAATAATTTGTGTGTAATTGATAGCGGCATCTACCATCTCAGTAGGATCCATAGATGCAGCTAAGTTTTCATTTGCTAACATTGCAGCCGTTAGTACGGTAACCTGCCACTCTAGCTTGGTCCCAATCAATGCAGGAATAGGTGTCCCATCCTGAGTAAAACCTGCCAGCAATTCAACTAGCTTGTTTGCATCAGTCATGGAACACCCGTAGTAGTTATCTAATTGTATGGCAGTTTATTTTTCTGCCTTGACCATGTGGTACCAATAGGCACGGGCAGCATTCTGATGGAAGCGCTTACCAAACAAAAGCTTAAGGCGCTTCTGCTCTAGCTCATCAACTTCCGTCATGTTGTACGGAAGAACTTCTTCGCCATCATTAAGGCTAGAAATTTCAAGCGTGTTGATTTCCAGCTGCAGATTAAAGTCATCTACTGCGTGGTTGTGACAACTCATCTTGATGTGAGCATCTTCCAAATCAGAAGGAGCTTCAATCTTTTGGTAGAAGGTCTCCGGGATATTCGGATGCATCCAGCTCCACCCTTGGCTCGGAGTAGATGCGGCTTGTGCGTACCGCGTATTCTTGAGTGACTTTGACTCCGCTTGGGAGGGACTGACCGGCTTCGTACGCATTGCGGATGGCATCGAGATTTGGGAGTACTTCGTGTTTAGTTTTGGGTTCAGTCCTTTCAGCAAGGACTTCCCCTGTCATTGAACGTACCACAACATGCTTGGTCGTGGTGGTTTCTTGCTCAATGCAATACAGCTGTCGTTCTTCTGAGTTCCAAAACTCTGGATCGGACGTGATCTCAACGGTGAGATCCCTCTTCTTGGTTAGCGTAAACTGATAGTTCCTGCCCTGAATCTTATTAGATTCTTGTGGCAGGGAACGCCTGAGCCAACTGATCAAACCCTTGAGGGATCGCAGTTGGGATTCATGATGACGTTTGGCCTGGGCAATGAGTTCCCCTTCTTTCTTGATGCGCTCAAGAGCATCCTCATGGGCCGCCATAGCGTAATAGATACGGTCGACCTTCTCTGAACGGAGAGAGGCACAGGCCTCCAGCTCAGCTTGCGCCAGTTCCTGGGACTCAGGAGTGAGGAGAGGAAGACTACGTTCCAGGGCACCATAGTGCTCGTAGAGTTTGAGAATGTTTAGATCCTTGAGTTTAACCTGTGTGATTTGAGTCATGGCTGTTCAATTGAATCAGAGTTGACTGTTTAGTTTTTGCATGCGTTTTGTATAACGCTTTGCTTCACGTTCACGCATGCGTCTGTATTCTCGTGTTGACATTTGAACTGGCTTGTAATTTCCAGCATCACCACCAATAGCTTTTGTTTGTTGTTCTAAAAAACGATCAAGGCTAACCCGAGGATCAAGATCAAAGGACATTGCTTAATTAAAACAAGATTGAACTTTATTTAGTGCATAGGCCAGCAATGCTGCGGCTGCTGTCCAAAGAATATCTTTCATTACCGGAAGTACGGCAGCAAACAAGGATTCAAACATGAGTTGAGTGTATGGTTGGCGGTCAGTTTTACGTCATGACCAGGACGTTAGATCACTCTGGTTTAGTCAGCAGTTCTTTGATAGCTTGGATTTCATCCATCAAGTCCTGGCGACTATATAACGTGAGTGAATCATAGGAACGCTCCACGATTTTTTCAGGGGCTTCAGTCTTCTGGATAATGCGAGCCTCATCATTGACATCGTACGTAACAGTCTCGTACATTCTCCAGATCACATCATGGGGCCAACCATTGAGGTCTACGTTTTCCTCAAGTGATGCACGAATGAGTGCATGCATTGTCTTGAAAAGAAACGTAGCCTTATCCTCAAAGATCTCAAGGTAACGATCTTCGTCAAGGCCGTAAGTGTCAATCGACATAGCAGTCAAGTGCGTTGGTTAATGCTTCAATGATAAAGGATTTTTGTCCTTTTTCACCAAGGTTTGTCCAGTATTCAAGATCTGGATCAGCATCATCCCACTCAATGCGGATGATGCAACCACCATCTTCTTCGTCAATCACAGTCACTTGCAACTTGTTTACCCAATTCGTGTTCAACATGAGCTTTTAATACCTCTTCGACATAGTCTTCTTGGTGCATCCTAAGTTCTGCGCCAAGTTTTACAAGACCCCAGTGGGTATCTTGATCTAGTTCAAGATCGTAACGGATTGTTGTTTTGGTGTGTAAGTTGTGCTTCATTTCTTTTTGATTGCGGATTGCAGTTGTGACAATGCAGTACCAGGAAATGGTACATAGCCTGCCTCCATCATATTGAAAAACAAATCCCAGGCATGCCCTTGGTTGAATACCTCCGTTGGTTTGTACGTACGCCAGTGAGTCAATGGAGCCTGAGCACCAGACTTGGTATGCAGAAGTACAAACTTACCATCACTGATGTGATCCTGAGGAGGTGCATACCACCATGCCACACACTTATCAGGTGTACCACTGGGCAATGCATTACGCACCTCAGTCCGCTTGCACAGCAGCTCACGGTATTTATGGAACCAAGTCAGGTGGATGCACCAGGGCTTGAATCCTTCGATCTCTTGTCGGAACAAATCCAAGTTGTTGAGCTGACGTTGAAAGGACCCGCATGAACAGAAAGGTTCAGGGACTTTGGACTCAGCTTGGTCCTCCACCAAGTCAGCGTCCATATCAATGGGCCGATTTGGAGCCCGCAACCCGTCCGGCGCAACCAAATGCCCCAGGTCCGTTTGGTCATTCTGGAGAAGAGCGATGACTTTATTGGGGTCAGATAAATGAATGAACTTGTCTGCCCAGTGTTGTTGGAGCTTGGCATTGGAAGTCAGGTGTCCGAGTGCGTGTGAGTAGTTCCAGCCCTTAAACATAACGTAAGCATTGTTATGCCATACACTAGGGCCACGGTAATTAGGACCAAGGTAAGAAAAGAAGTCTTTGAGTCGGTGAGTATACTGCTGGAACGCTGTCTTGATCAACGTCCGTTCATAAGCCTGCTCACTACCATCACAACGCACCACAACACAATTGTCATCTCGCAGATAAATGCCAGAGATTTCGGTGTCATCAAAGTCTGCATACGCACGACGAATGTTGGACCGTGAATAGATGAGGGCTTGAGCTGAGTTGAGTTCGGTTTGGAGTTGCATGAGTCTGAGTTGAGTTAGATGAAGAGATCAGCGTCCTGGTCCCTGTCGTGAAGTGTATCACGATACTTGGTCCGCTTGTAGGCCAAGCGCGCCATCCGATACGTTCCGTAAAGAACGCCAGCCCAGCATACAGGACTACCAATGGCCAAGGCAACCACTCCTGCTATGGCAGCAGTTGCGGCACCATCTTTGATTGCAGCTTTTTCTTCAGGTTTCATTTGTGATTGTTAATACATTTTGAAGTTTTGATCTAGGGTTTACTATAGATGTAACCTATGGATGCCAACTGAATAAGCCATGGAAGAAATCAAATACGTACCATTAACTAAATTTCAAATTGAACCAACGCTTGATGATAAGTTTTGGCTAGAAAAAATCAAACGATCAATTGAAGATTGCAATTCAGTAAGTACCTTAAAAGAAATGGCGACCTTGCTTGCGCAGATCGCCACTCAACGTCAAGGTGTGATTAGGGGATTAGTACAAGACATGTTTATTTTTAACGGCATTGCAATCAATCAAGATGACATTGCCAACCCTCCGACTTAGCTTCTGCAATTAAACGAAAAACGGTTCTTTTGTTGTAACCAACATGTTTTGCAATCACATGGACAGCAGTACCTTCTTGTTTCATTTTTAAAATTGTTTTTCTTGTTTCAAAAGTACATTTTTTTGGATGGGTTCCATGGCGCTTTTTATTGTTCATATCATTTAAATTATCTAATTGTGTTCCAAGTTTTAAATGAAGTGGATTGCAACACAATCGTACATCGCATACATGCATAACAACTTTCCCTTTAGGAATAGGACCATAAAAATGCGAGTAAGTCCACCTATGGGCTAGTCTACTCACAGGGTTTGTAGGCATTTGGCCATAGCCTGCACCCATAGTAGAGCCAAGAAAAGGCCAGCATGAAGCTGGCCCGCCCTCAGAATCAATGAGACTGAGAAAATAATAACTCACAAGCTATTGTCCTCCCCAGTTAAAAGGTCACGAGAAGGTAATGCCTTGACTTCTACTTCATTCAATGTACGAGACACTGGAAGAACCTGCACGCCTTCTTTCATTCCATATGCTCCATTAAGTTTTTGAGCATCTTGTTTAGCATGGATGTTAATGTAATCACTGAACAGTTCCTGGAACTTCCAAGTAGATTCACGATCTTCATCAGGAATCGACATGCGATTCAAAGATTCGACCGCCTCTTCTTGGTTGCTGTAACCAGGAATGTCAAAAGATTCAATTGCACAGATCTCAACGTTGTTGGCTCCGCGCATCTCATTGGCAAGTACTGGAGCAAATACGGTAGTTGCATAGAACTTTTCATTAAAGCTCAGCGGTACTTCAGCATCCAGTGCTTTGCTCAAGCACTTGGACATTTCCTTTTCGTACAGCTTGACCTTGTCGCTAACGTCAGTACCATTCAATCCCTTTAGTGTAAGCACCATCGGAATCTTGTGGGCACGCTTGTTGTCCTGCGTAAGGATATACACCAGGTACTTTGTACGTACACTGTACTTACGCTTGTACATCTCACCTTTGCTGTTGGCAAGATCAGATGCAATCTTGTCAGCCTCAAACAATTCCTTGGTACTGGGATCATCAAACGTACCAATCGTCTGCCTCATCCCCGTGGTTTCCTCAACCATGAGGGGAGAACGTAGAAGGATTTGAATACGAGGCTCAACAAAATTGAGTCCTTCTTCCACTGAAGTGTTGGGAGCCATGCCGAAAGTTTGCTTGTAGTTCCAGATAACTGAACCTTTAGCAAACTGATCTTCAGTGGCACTCCATCCGCAAGTGTCCAGATCTGAGTTCCGCACGAACCAACCTCTAGTCTTGGACTTGTTGAGGGGCTGGATAGTAACGAGGTTCTGGTACCCCGAAACAAATTCTTTGGATTGAAAAAGTTTGAAAGAATCGAGGCCACGTGTAGCAAGCGCAGAAGTTTTCTTCGTAGTCATGGAAGCAGTCATGATGTGTTCAGGGTTTGGGCGTGGACGCTTTTAACGCCATCCCGAGGCGGTGATCTATGCTAGATCCTTGCAGGCATCTGCGTCATAAAGAGCGCGTGCTTTTGACAAAGCTTCACGTTCATCAATGGTTTCCTGGAACGCAGAGTAGATACTGTCTTCGTGGTAACCACAACCCTTCATAAACATTACGAAGTGCTCAAGGATCTCATCAGTAGTAACACCATCGCTTTGGAATACGATGGTGTAATCTTCTTCTTCCAAAGTAAACTTCATCCGTTGATCAGCTTTTGACATTGGTTTTCTCATTGTTAGATTCAAGCTGAAGCTTGCGTGCTTCAGTAAAAATTTCTGCAATTAAATAAGAAGACCTGGCGAGTGTTGCAACTGTTTGCGCAAACTCTTCTCCGCTTTGTTCTTTGTCTTGGAAAAAAGTGTTTATGTTTTCCATGAAAAACTCATAAGCCATTGCATCAAGAAGGCTTAGGTTGGTAATTTCAAGTGACATGGTAATCAGAAAGGAACTTCTTCGAGGTTGGGAGCAGAACCGTATTGACCAGGGAGTTCAGGTAGGCCACCTCCCGATGCTTGGTTCCAAGGATCAGTTGATTCTTCTAATGTGCGACCACCCCAAAGAGTAGACACATTCTCCGGCGTGCTTACCGTAGTCTGTGATTTGATTTCCCTTGGCTGATCATTCACATTTCCTTTGGGTGCAAGGGTCATGTTTACCAATTGAATCTTGGTTTGAACACGCTTTTCATTTGTGGTTTGATCGGTCCACGCATCAGTAACAAGCCGACCTTTAATGGTAAGACCCACGCCTTTACGCGTAAAGTTCACCAACAGTTCTGCGTTGTTCAACTTATCTTCATGCGAGTTGATCGCATAAAAGTTAAAGAGATCAGCTTGGTTACGACCAGTGCTAACCGACAACGTTTGGTTGCAGATCATCAAGCCAGTTGATGTGGTCTTGAATGCACGTGCATCTTCACGGTCAATGTCTTTAACACAGCGACCAGCAAGGATCACATCATTGATGATTGGAAACTCATCATTGACCTGGTGGATAATTCCACCATGAAGTGAATGTGTTTTGGATTCAAGATCATAACGAATCTTGGCGCCATAAATAAACACCAAAGATTTTTCTTTCAGCCTGGAGAAACGCTCAGCAGTTTTGCCATAGACATTGAGTTGAATTGGAGTTGGTGCTTTGTTTCCTACGGGAGGAAGCAGTACCATGCAACGCATGGCAGTAGAGGATGCGCTGATGTAAACCTCGCGTGGAGTTTCATTCAGCTGAGCACAAACGCAGACGTGATTCATTAACTTGAGAAGTTAGGTGTTAAGGCAGTTTAACGTCATACCTGGGACGAATCAAACAAATACTCAGTGAGTCTCAGCCCAACTGTACCCAATCCTAGAGTCGCCTTCAATCTTGCAACGAAAATTAAAGAAGTCTCCAGCAGCTGGGAAAGCAATCATAGCCTGCTCCCTGATTTGATTTGTGTACACAGGATTACAAACAAGTTGAATCTCATCATGGACCATCAAGACTTGCTCCCAATCCTTGCCGTGCACCAAGCCAAGGTTCTGTTCAATGTTGTTGTGAATGGTTACAACAACTTGCTTCATGATGATTGCACCAGCTGATTGCAATAAAACATTCAATCCTTTAAACGCAGAACGGCAATGCAACGTACGTTTATCTAATCCATATAAATAGTTGCGTGTTGAAATGTTGTTTTCAATCTCACGCTTTAATCTTTTCAATGCTGGCACGCCATCCATGAATGAATTGATTGCAGTACTTCCTAGTTTGCGCAGAACAAATTCATCTTTTTCATTCGGATCAATAATCGTACCAGCCTTGACTGATCCACATCCATACAACATTCCATACAGCAAACGCTTACTGATGTCCCTGGTCTCTACGCCAAATTGTTTTTGGTTGTAGATATGAATGTCACCAGTTGGATCTGTTACAAGTTCTGCATACTCACCGTTATCCCAAATTGCTAAGTACCCGGCAAGGCACCTAAGCTCCAAAGCTTTAGCATCGATCCCAATAAGATCCCAACCATCAGGAGCATGGAATAGTGAACGGCATTCTTTTCCATAAGGTGAATAACCTGCTGGCACCTGGCCCATGTTTGGTGATCGGTGTGCACAACGACCCGTAATGCATCCGTTGGTAATCACGTCACCATGCATCCGTCCGTTCTCATTGTTGACAAGCTTGAGCCAAGCATTGTTACCATCAGCAATCTGACCAAGACGTTTCTTGATCAGCATGTATTCAGCTAATGGCTTCGCTTCTGCATACGGAAGTGCTCCGAGTATATCGTCATCAAGAGTTGGATTGCCTTTCTCAGTAGTTTTCTCTGGAACCCACCCGTATTTTTGTTGTAAGCGATCAACAATTTGCGCACGAGATCCAGGATTAAATTCTTCGTACGTGACTTTAATAAACGGCTCGCCCTTGACATACCCACGTTTAGTGTTGTTGACCTTTGGGACAAAGACCGTTTCATGTTTGATGGGCGGGAAGATTTGTTTCAGATGTTTAACAAGTTCCTCTTCCTTTGCTCGGAGATCATCCACCAAATCAATAGCAGCATCCACATCGAAAGGAATACCCGCTCTAATTTGTCGGTTAATCGCCAAGGCAAAGTCATGCTCAAGCTTGAGCGCAGCTTGCTGGTAGTTCTGCTTGACGGTATGCTCCCAAAGTTTCTTTGTGACTTGAACGTCCTGGACACAGTAGTCCAACATCTCCTGGGAATACTCTTTGAAATCTTTGAAGTCAATCTTGTGATCAGCGAGACGCCAACCCCAGGCTTTGAGCGAAGCTGAACCCCGCAAGTTCTTTGGAACCTGCGGATATTGTTCGATGTCAAGGTCATAGAGAAGTTCTTTGGGCCAGATGAGTCGTGTGCAGATGAGTGTGTCAATGACACGTGCGTTGTGTTTGAATTCGGGATACAGCTTTTCTAATACTGGTAGGTCATAGAAGATCACGTTGTGGCCAATGAGTACATCAGCGGTTGCCAGATGATCAAGAGCAGCAGCAATACGATCAGGCCCATAAGTAAAAGTTTGTTGGGCTGTGATGTCATGAATGACAATGCAATGGGTCAGTGTGACCTTGTCATAAAGATTATTAGTCTCAATGTCAAAGATCAGCCAACGCTCATTTACGGAATCGGGCTTCATCTTGAATTGAGAGTTCTTCGCGAGAAAGGTCTTCGTCATTCTTGTTAATCCACGTCAAGACTTGCTGTGCACCCGCACGATACGGATGAGAGAAGATCTTGTTAAGAGCTACGTCAGAGTCTAACGGAATTAATTCAAATGAATTGGATTGGTTGCACGCAGTTATTGCGTGAGGTAATCCATCTTTCCATGTAGCAATGACGTAGCTCATCGGAATAAAACAAGAACGGTCAGATGTTAACCGATCTATTTAATTATGCAAGTATCTTAAGATTCTTTTTTGAATGTCTTGCCATAGCCAACGAAGCCACCATCCTTCTTGCGTTGTGTAACAGCTTGCATAGCCTCAGATCCAGCACGCTGGCTACCGTGCACCAAAAGTGCAAATGGTTTGTCACCAAGGCAATGGCTGTCGTCATGATCAATCTCAAGACCCAGCTCTGCCGCTTGCTCTTCCGTATATACAACGTAAGCAACCCGCTGGAACACATCGCTGTACTTGGGGATCAAGTAGTCGAGTGTCCCACCGGAAGATGCAGTGAGATAGAAGTTGGATGGGATTTGATCACGCAGGTTATACCACATACCAAGAGACTTGGTATAAGCATAGAACGTTTGCTTAGGTCGCTGGGCAGCAGCCATCAGCCAAGCACGCATGTAGTTCTCAGTCCAGAAGTCACCAGACTCATGGACACGTACCAGTTTTTTTGGTGCTTGTAATGTGAGCGATAGGTCGATCAGGTCACGAAGCAACATAGCCTGGTTCCCATTGGAGTGGATGACCTCACGAATGAGATCCCAGTTGTGCCATCGTGCCGCACGAACGTTGGGCCGCACCTCTGCCATGGCAGCAAAGCAACGGAACTCATCTGCTTCTGTGCCCGTGTACTGGGGCAGATCGGTAATGAGTCCGGTGACACGGTCAGCAAATGTCTTACAGACACCAGCGTGTGGGCATGAGTGACCAGCAGGCAGCGAGAAGATCAAACGATTCTTGAGCTTGCCGTTGCCGTTGGAGAATTTAAGGAGTTTCATTGGTGTTGAATGTGATTGATTAGTAGAACTGATGAATGAGTTTAGGGACATCTCAGGTCCGTATCCCGTACAGGAATATTACCAGATCCCCTGCGCCGCAAGGGATTTGGTGCTACGATTCGGTCGTAGTTTTTTAGGAGTCACTAGGCATTCCGTCGCCGGTGGACGGCGGGCAGGTCAGTACGCGAGAGTGCTCACCATCCACCACCTCAATCACACCAGACATCAAGTCATCTGGTACAAAGTTCAAGGCATTGCGGATGTAGAGCATTGAGTCCGTGTACTCACGTCCATCCAATCCACCTAAAGCAATAGCTTCCCAGTGTTCAATAGCTAGTTCTTTAATTGAGTATTCCATTTAAATACAAGAACTCTTTTCATCTTGTTCCAGTTCTTTTATTAAGTCTTCAACGACATGAGAGGGAATGCAGTGTGGTGTTTCCACCCAGTCCTCACCGTAATAAGTTGTCTCTTCGGAATTCATGAGTTGCTTCAAAGCTGCGGCAACAGCATAGCGATGCCAATACGCTCTATCTTGTTGATGACTATCCCAAAAAACCTGCATGATTTTTCTTGTCAATTTTTGAATAGCAGTAAATTTTTTGGTCATTCGAATACAGCCTCGCCAATGATGGGGAATTGTTCACAGAAGATCTCTTTGATCTCCTCTGCAATTTGCCGATGCTCGAGCTGAGTGCTTACATCACAACGCAGTTGTAGGTAATGGATCCATGAACGGAGTGATCCATTCATGTACATCTTTGTCTTAGTTGCAATAGGAAGTACAGCACGTGCACATTCCTTGGCAACACCGCTGCTAACCATCTCGCGATACAGATGTTCTGCATCTTCAAACAAATGGCCAATGCGTCGATAGTATCCAGCAATTACATCAGGAGACAAATCGTCAATACTATTCTGACGATTCTTGATGTCCTGCCTACGCAGATGTGGGATAACAGATGAGCCCAGTTCACCTACGTCCGCATACCGCTGGCTAAATTCCTGGAAAGAGAATGAACGATGCCTTAGTATTTGCGCTGAGATACCACGAGTTGTTTCGATTTCAACACAAAGGTTAGCCATCTCGTATGGTGACCAGTGCTTGTGCTTAATCAGATAACGCAACAGGCGTGGTGCTGTATCCATGTTGTCTTGATTTTTTGGAGCGCTTACGCGTGCCATCTTGACAATCATTTCTTCTGCGTTGGGCGTAGCCCAAACAAGCTTGACGTTCATACCGGAGGCGGGGTTAGCGTTCCCAATCATAGTTGTAACGGACATCGTTTTCGCCTTTAACAGCTTGTTCGATTAACCAATTAGACACATCATGAATTGTTTCGTTACGAAGCCTGCGATTGCAATCAACTTCAATGAGTTCAGTTGGAATACGCTCGGCAATCATACGCATAAACTTTGCATATTTTTCTCCTGGATTTGAATGCCAAGATTCATCAAGGTGTTTCATTTGAATCCATAAAGGAAGTGTGTTGTTTGCCATGGTGTTATGTTGATAGCCTTTCTAATTCTGACATTAGACATTGGGTTCATCTGGTAGTTCGTTGATTAATGCATAGTCACCAATGATTGCAAGCGCTGCTTTGTTGTAAGCACGTGCTGCGTCAATCTCATTTTCATAATTGCCAAGATAGTAGCGCTTCCCTTTGTAGGTCAACGTTGCTCGGTACATACCCTTGTTGCCTCGGCTTACACCACGGTATTTGCTGTAAGCAGTAGCAGGTCTTGGCCTGGATGCCTGAGAAAGATAGAAGTCTTTATCAGTCATTTTCCTGGTGAGATAGCTAACCATTGGCTTGCTCCAGTTCGTTGGCAAGTTTCCACAAGTAATCTTGAGATGCAGAATCATAAAGCTGATCCGCAGCAGCACGAAGGACGGCAGCGATGTCGTTATTCCTGTACCAAGTCTTGCGGCCAGCAGCATCCAACACCGCTTGAGCGGCAGGGGAAAGGTCAGTCATTGATGCCCTCCAGTTCGTCGGCGATGGTGAGGATGTTTTTCTCAGTAATACCAAAATACTTAAGTTCTTGTACCACAGCCCGCAGAACGGCGGCAGTACAGCGATAATCTTTGGCCATAGGGCCATCTAACCAGCCACAGTTATTCATGTAAGCATCCAGCACTGCATCAGCGGCTGGGGAAAGTTCAGTCATTAATGTTCTCCAGTTCGTTGGCAATATCTAAAATGTCTTGCCGAATATCATCTGCTCCTTTAATACGTGATGCTAATGCATAGAGAGTAGCAATAACAATTTGACGGGAATACGAATCAGGTTCTACTTCCCATTCAGCAACAGCGTCAAAGATTGCTTGACTAGCAGGGGAAAGGTTAGTCATCAAGTTGCTCCAGTGCTAAACGAATGGTGTCCACCTCAGCTTCACTCCAAAAATCTTTTGGATATTTCAGCGTTTCTAGTGCCTGTTCCTTCAAGCTCGGCGGCTTGGGGCGCATTGCTTCTTTTAAGGATTCACCCATTGGAGTAATCCTTAGATGCGGTTCATTCAAGGTATTGTAATCTAGCCACTCTGCATCTTTTGCAAGTTGTTGGTCTGCGCCCCACTGAGCAGCACGTGCAGCAATATGAAGCTCGTAAAGCCAATCACGTTCGTCATAACACTTTTCAGAAGCCCACTGCTCTATGAGCTCGCGAGGTGGGGTAATAGAGTTAGTCATCGTTCGGCCTCCTGAACTCACCTACATACGATTCGTCAGTCATTGGGCATAGCCTCCAGCTCGGCGGCGATGACGAGAAGTTGGGCGCGGATCTCGTCCATAGCGTCCCAACGCACAAAAGGTGTGCCGATTAGTGGAGGAGCAGTCTCTGGCACCACTTGATCCGCAGCAGCTTGCAGGGCGGCGGCAGCAATCCAGCGGGATTCGTTTAGGCAGTCATCTGCCCCCCAGGAGCTGGCACCGTTGGCGGCATCCAGCACAGCTTCAGCGGCGGGGGAGAGGTCAGTCATGGGCAGGCGATCGCTCACCGGGATGGGCTGCGGCCCCTCCGGCTCGGGCTGGTCCAGGGCGGCGCGGGCGCGTTCCAGCAAGGCGTGATGGACTTCATCCACCGCATAGGTATTGAACGCGGCGTGAAGCTCAGCGCACAGCTCTCGGTAGTCAGTCATGGAGTTGCTCTAGTGCGCGGCGGATGGTCTGGGCGGCGTTGTTGTTGATGTGCCCACCTTCCCAAGCGTTCTCAAGCATTTCAAGCGCCTGCTCCTTCAAGCTCGGCGGATTGGGGCGGCGGGCGGCGCGGATGTAGCGAGCAAAGTCATAAGCATCCTCACCAGCGTCAATTTCAACCAGCCTTAGGCACGCCTCCAGCTCCTGGTCGGCGCCCCATTGGGCGGCGTGGTGGGCAATAAACAACTCGTATGCCCAGTTCTCGTCGTTGCTTTGAACAGGGCTAGCAGCTGACCACTGCTGCACCAGCTCCGGCGGTGGGGTGATGGGGTGGTTAGTCATTGTTATTCTCCAAGTAATGCGCAGGTTTGATCCATGAGTTGAGGGAATACTTCAATAGGACAAATGCGACATTGCGCATGTTCCGTTGGTGTCTTGAGATGATCCCATTGAATCATCAATACTTTCATGGTGCGTTTACCAGTTAAGAACTTGGTGCGCACTTCAACCACAGTGCCGTACCGCTGGCTGCGGTACTGAGCAATGCGTGCTTTAACTTCTTGACGCACAGCAATCAAGCCATGAGTCTTGGGACGTTCGGCAACTCGGTCACCGACTTTGTAAATGAACTGAGCTTTGGTTGACATTAGATGTGAGTCCAAACTTTGCGATTGACAATACGTGAGACATGCCCACGATTGATGCCGTAGATAACAGAGATAGCAAAATTAGTTTTGCCCTCTTGTTTTAACTTGCGAATGTCCAAGATGTTTTGCTCAGTCAATACTGAGAATCCATTCTTAGATCCTTGCGTATCAGCAAGCTTACCGCCTTTCTTAGGACCACGCCTATAGTTTTCATACCGTTCAATGGTACGAAACTTATGGTCGCAATCCAAACAACGGATGTAGCGTTTGGTTAATGTTTCGTAATGATCAGTACACGTAACTCGTGTGTTAGTCGATTGACACTGATGGCACTTCATTTGTTTTGTTGGGTTGAAGTTGATCTAGATTAAGAGCATCAAGCATGTCAACCGTTACATGCGGACTAACAAGCTTGAAGCAATCAACAATTAAATCATGTTTACGTTCTAATGGTTTGTAATAATCAAACAAAATTTCTTCTGCTCGATCAAAGTTGTCATACTGTCCAGTCAATCGTTCAAGGACATCACTGGTCATGCAGTCAACAATTGCAGGCACAAGTGTTTCGCATACAGGACCCCATGCCCAGTCTGGGATGTGATCAACAATCTGATCAATGAGATCTAGATCAATAGGAGTTGAGCTTGTCATAGAGAAAGACCCCCGCTTGCGCAGGGGTCCGAACATTCCGCAAGTAGTTTACGCTGGCTGGGCCTGCGTGTCCACCACCTGATCCAACATTCCATTTTCCTTAAGGCGATCAAGCATGCCGCACATGATGTTGGCATGAGCATGAGTCTGCTCCATGAATGCACGTGCACGCTCTGCTGACATGACATGGATGCCACCATCAGGAGCTACGTACTTCCAGCTGCCATCAGGCTGTGGATCCCCCTGGAGCGCAAGCCGTTCAGAGTTGTGGACGTACTTGATCTCTAGGTTGTGATAGTCATGGAGACCGTCCTGAGCTGTCCAGGTAGCGCCAATGTTGTAGCGCTGGTCAGCATCTGAGTATGCGTGGAACTCAGGGATGATGTGCTTGAAGCAGGCAAAGATGTTCATTGTGTTTGAGTTGAGTAGATAGGTGGTACCCGAGGTGAGATTCGAACTCACGCTTGAGGACTTTTAAGGTCCTTGCCTCTTCCGCTGGGCTACTCGGGCTCACTTGGACTTACATCAATAGATGTTGAATGCCAAGTGTGATCTTGTGGCAATACTTCCATACCGTACTGCCAGCTGTCATAGTCATCCTCATTACGAGGATCTTGTTCATCAATCAATACATAGTCAGGTGTGCCATGAGTATGTATGTACTCACCAAGGTTGGCAAGTGCCATTGCTAGCAGCTGTTGTTCTTCAAGAGTAATGTCACGGTGTTCAAACTCTTGATCAGTGTGCTTGCTAAACGGTTCAGTCATGGATGAATGCCAGCCCTAGTATCGAGGCTAAGGCTGGCAAGCCTGTGCGGGCTACGCAGACTTTAGCTCATCATTGCGGGAATGCAACGCCTTGCCAAAGGCTTTTGTGTATGCATCCTTCTGCTCGTCTGTCAACCGTTGGTTTGACATGCCAACGATCTGACTGACGGTCATCATGCCCATGTCAACTTTAAGTTGAACAGTGAACTGAGGTTTGCCATCCACCATACAGAGCACAATAAAATGCTTCTTCTTGCGTACACCATCAGCATAGTCTTTGGCATTGCCGACGCAATTGCGTACGGCTTGGCCCCATGCTGACAGTTGGTGTGTGTCATGAGGCTGGAAAAATGACCAACGCTCATCATTCACTTGTACCTTGACAGGTACAGGGAATAGATCTTGAGGTAAGCCAACGTTGGGATGCTTGATCTTCCATGCTTCTGCTTGCACATGGTCATGGAACTCAGTGAGACGCCAACGCTTTGGTGCTGTAATAACAATGTTGTTACACAGTACATCATCTAGCATAGACAGAGTATCATTCCAGTCACTGAAGTAGAACGTAACAACGCCTGTCTCAACAGGTGTGTAGTAGCTAAAACGATGCTGTTCACTTGCTGAAGTAAACTGCAAAGCATAGTGCTGCTTAAGCATGTTAAAGAAACTAGCTGGTTGCATATTGGTACGCAACCAAGTAACAGTTCTTTCAGGAAGGTAGCGATCAAGTCGCACACCCAATAGTTCTGTCACATGTGTTTGATAGTAATCAATAGGGCAGTCCGGCCAGATTCTGTTGATATAGTCAATAGATTGAACCAGTTTCTCGATACGCTTCCAAGGCTGTGTTAGCTTACAAAACAGATTATTGTCTGGATCATTGAACATTGCAATAGCTTCATCACATTGTGATTGAATCCATTTACGGAAGAATGGTTTACCAACAATGTGAATGATGCGACTAATAACACTGAAGTGTTGGCCATGAACTGAGTTGTTGCTTGGATATGTATCAGCCAATGTATAAACAAGATCAGCAGATGGCACTAGATCAAGCATTGTTTGAACAGGATTATCAAACTGTTGCCAATACTTTGTGTAGCCTTTCAACTGAAGAATGTTGGTCCAGTTGTTAGTAGTGATACGATCAAAGAATCCACGTGAGTCATGCCATTTAGGAATGGTTGCAGATAACGTAGCTTCGAATGCATTAATGGTTTCTCTAATCCATTGGCCTTTGCCATATGAAATATAAAAACCGTTCCACCACTTTGTTGTTTGTCCGTTAACAATATCTTCCTTGGTTACGTTCTGACGTACGACACAGAATTCACTGCGTCCGTACTTAACGTATTCAACGGTACGCTTACTGTTGTTATCAATAAGAGTATGAGGGATGGATTTAAGTACAGAATCTAGATTCTTGTATGCATATGCATAGCCATACACATAGTCATCTTCTTGTCCTTTAGGTGGCAGCCATGCTGCATACCACACCTTCTCGTAGTGATAGATGATGGTATGCGTAATGGTGCGTGCCGTAGGTGTAGCAACATCTACCACCTTGGTAAACCGATGATGACGTTGCTCTACGCCTCTGGAGTTGATGCTAGTTACTGCATCTTCTAAAGCTTCTGGTCTAATGACATCAGCAGGGATCAGATCA
>Ga0315900_10000327_pt1 | contig 84677 bp, 76 predicted proteins | sample LakEriMetagenome_FD_203521 | JGI IMG/M metagenome (GOLD analysis project Ga0315900, IMG submission 203521) | Freshwater fungal communities from buoy surface, Lake Erie, Ohio, United States - Buoy 12 MA114 | ecosystem: Environmental > Aquatic > Freshwater > Lake > Lake biofilm | place: USA: Lake... | reverse complement strand
CCACTGAGCAGCGCATCGGATCCTGCGCCAAAAGACAAGGTGAGCACGCCGTCTACCTGCGCTACTACCAGGGTGTAAACTTTGACCCTGCTAAAAACTGCGCAGAAAACGGCGGCGTCTATACTCCAGAATAAATAGCGTCTGTGTTTGCCTAAAATTAGCGTCGCTCAAGAAGGTTTAGTCGCCAGACGCCCTCGCTCCGGTAGCAGAGGCCCGTTGCAATATTTAAACCCACGGTGTTTCGGTAAATATCGAGAACCTGATCTCTTGATTGTGAGCACTCACCATAGGTCTTGAAAGACTCGACAGACAATTTTGACTTAAACCATGACGTTAGTTCAACAACACCTAAGACTTCAAACGCATTGATATAATTATTGGCGGCACAAAATAACGTGTTTGGGGTCGAGGTGTTGAGTACAGATGTTACAGTAGCCAGTTCAGCCTGACATTGTTCTCGGCTATCCAAAGTGGATGCTAGCACCTGAATCTCTATGGAGAGGGGTTTTGAGTTGTAATACAGCATGGAAAACTGACGAAGTCCCTTCGGATCATTTCTTAGGTGCACTCGTCTAACGTCGATACCAGATCGTTTGAATGTATCGGCTATCAAAGACTCAGCTGCGGATTCAGTCATTCCGTCCACTTGACCGATCATAAATGATTCAGCCCAGAAAGGCTTCACATCGGGCGTACCAAAAGAGTCAATGCGAATGGCCCAGGATTTCAGACCATAGTAGGTTTCATCAAGGACGCAGTATGTAACAAACGGTGTAAGCCCCGTTTTTAACTCAAAGTAGGACGCTTCAGTCGCAAGATGTTCCTGACATGAGGCCTCTGTTGAGAAAATGTGAATTCGGTCTTGCATGACCATATCAGGGTAGGTGGAAACTAGAGGTAATTCTTGACTTCCCGAGTAGTAGATGGAGATATCAAAAGATGATTCATGAATGGCTTTACACTCACCAGCAGCGGTTGTGCCGGTTAATGATGCAAAGCGATCTGCTAGTCGTCTGGCCTCTATGTGACAGTTTTCAGTGGACTTTGGGTAGGCGTATAGCTGGTACAAAAAACGCTGCGACCGGACCTCGGATAGAGCAACGGATGAGCAAAGCATAGCCAAAATATTGCCGATTAAAGCTGTCTGAAAACGTCGAATCATGTCAGATAGTCTCCATTGTAAAAAAGCTCCGTTTACCCAACCCGCGCCTCGTACAAAGTATCTGTGTTTCTGGAATTTTCAAACCGAAATTGGGATGACGTACAGAAAAATTTGAAGACTCCCAATAGGAATTCTTCAAATACTTTTAAACACATGGTCGGTCTAATTGGCTCGTTTTCGCAATGTAAACAAAAATCTACTGCTTGAAACCGACTGATATCGTGTCCACACCCAAAAGGGTCGTGTCGTTATTTAATTGCGTAAGTTTAACGTCAACGAACTCGTAATTTGGAGTCTTACATGATTCAACATCCAAGGCTGTACCTTGAGACGAGTCGTATACTTTCCCTACCTCAGCGAATGCGGGCTTTGTGCTGCCGGAATAACACCTCGCTTCAAGTTTGATATTCTTCCACTCGACAACAAGACCCGCTGAGGCGGCAGCAGGGGTAGGAACCCACTTGAATACGGCCATTTTTATTGGTTTGCTTGCAGCATATTTCGGCATATCGGCAGGTTTAAATGTTTGCTCGGCCTCGTTGATGTAAAGAGTCGCTCCCGTGAAATCTGTGTACATGTATGGGTCGCCGCCAGCGTCGCCTACTTTGACGACCTCGATACCACCTTTAATATTTTTGGGATCGACTAACTTCATCGTGTACACTCCGTAAGAGCCGGAGCGTTCTAAGCCCGCTACCCGGCCACCGCTAAGTCCACTGATTGGACCGATAGATACGATGCCGTTTTGTCCGCTTGGTAATCGATAAGTCAGAAGTGGATAAAGATGATAATTTGCGGAGGTACAGTTGCGCTCGATCGTTAAGCACTTCCGATCAACCACCATAATCCGCCCCTGGTATGGTCCGTCCCTGTGACTAAACCATACAGTGTCTGACATCTTGTCGTGGGCAGACGTATAACCATCACTAACGGCATCTACGAGGTGGTTAAAAAGATTACCATAGGAGTCACCAGAAACGGCATAGGACGATCTATTGACTGATTTGGAGTACTTAGCAAGTTCGCCTGTGGTTGTGAACTTAGCATTAGGTACTGTGGCATCTACGTCGACTAACTGCATCGTTTTGAGATTAAGCCCAAGCACCTTAGCGCCAGCCATTTGTGAGTAGAATATCTTTTGCTGTTGATCAATAAAACAACTATACCCCCATGCAGCACCAGCGGGCCAATTTGAAGCTGTTTGCTTGGCAGGCAGCGGGTTCCAAAGGGGAGCATACGGAGCTGAGTCTGATAGTGGTATTTCCATGAAATCGCCAGCACCCCAAACAGCTATCACGTAGCGTTTGCTGTCTTTAAGGTAGGATGCGACACAGATTCGATTCTGATCGCGCTCCACGGGAACTCCACCAGGGTAAATATGGATGCTCTGTACGGTATTTGAGTTCGCAGGATCTACAAAATAAATATAAGGAAAACGGGCTCCCACCAAGGCGCCACTTTCTGTCAGGTAGGTGCGTATTCCGAACGCGCTAGCATTTATGTTGCCTGCTTTGTTGAGATTTCCATCTTTGTCCTTGTCCCATTTGAGTTCTGTAACTTTTTCGCCTTCGATGCTGAATCGCTTGATTATACCGTTTTTCGAGGCAGTCCAAATTTTTGAGTTTTGGACGGACTCAATTTTCTTGTCTCCTGCAAAATCCATGTCGAGACTCTGTGGTCCTGACGAGCTAGAGTCTCGTGGTTTCTTCTTTTTCTGAGCAGTGGCCTTAGCGGCGCCTCCGGCAAAGTTCGTCTCTGTACAAGCGTGAGTTAGTACAAATGACAAAACCAAAAGTATTTGAACAATGATATTACCGGTACGTTCAACCCTGAAAAATCCGGCCATGATTTAAATCCTTATAAGCTAAATGACTCGACATTGACCTTGTAATCGTTCATCTCAGACCAGGTAGTGCCCCAGCTGGTAAATTCAAAATCTTTACCGTCAGGTGTTGTAAACATGACGCCCGAGGCTTCGCTGAGGGCTTTCGTAAACTCTACACCACAAATGACGACCATGCCTGGATAGACTTTAAAGAAGTCCACATAGTCGCGCTCGATACTCTTGCAATCAGACGACGAGTTGATTTGCTGTATTTTTTCCGCCGTGTAGATTTCCCGAGATCCTTGGCTACCGATCAGTGTGATTGATTTAAACGCTAGGATAGCATTGTTACGATCGGTCAGTTTAATGAATGTAGCGCGCGATTCGACGGGAGTATTTAAACGTGCAAGATCGGTTTGATCGGCTGGAGTCGTCGCCGGAACCAAGAACTTCTGACCGACCGGTGGTGATGCAAAAGGGTCAGACCAAGCTGAGCTGTTGCAAGAGGCCGATAGTAGCGCAACCATCCCCATCACGGAGAACGTGATACGCAACCTGATTTGCATTGTATGAGCCATGAAATTGCTCCGAAATCCCTCTGGTTTTTGTCTTAGAAGGAGTTCGGTCGAATAGAAACAAAACTTCAGAAGTGCGGAAAAATGGCCAGTCTTTTCAGGGCCTTATGTTCTGCTGATAGTGTTTTGCAGTCGGCTGAAGTCTCTGAAAAGAGTAGGGAAATGTCTAAACTCCGGTCGAGCCGAAGCCCCCAGCCCTTGTGCCGCCGACGGGAAGCTGGGCGATGCGGGTGACAAGATTCAGTGTGATTTGAGCAATCCTGTCGCCTTTCTGAATGATAAACGGCTCTTTACTCGAGTTGAATAATAAAACTCCAATTTCGTCTGGATAGTCCGCATCGACAGTGCCAACACCGTTGGTGAGCATAATCCCGTGCTTGAATGCTAACCCCGAACGTGCACGAATTTGAAGTTCAGGAATCATGCCCTGAGGAACCTTTTCCCAGTCCACCCGGTCAATCCACACACCTGTTGCAACTCGGCCTCTTTCGCCAGGATTGATAATGCTCTCATGAGAAGCCCGAAGATCTGCCGCCGCTGACGCGGATGTCGCATAGGACGGCAGATATTCGGGATGTTTCGTCTTCAGGTAAATCATTAAAACTTAGACTTAAGCGGTTGGTTTTTTTCCAAGGGCTTCTTTTCGAGAAAGTTTGATCTTGCCCTGACGGTCAATCTCAAGAACTTTCACCAACATCTCTTCGCCCTCTTTGCAAATATCTTCTGTGCGCTCAACTCTAGCATTGTCAAGCTGGGAGATGTGACACAAACCCTCTGTTCCTGGCTTGATCTCCACAAATGCTCCGAAGTCCATTATTTTTTTAACGACACCGAGATAGATAGCGCCAATTTCGGGATCACTCGTTACCGAGCGAATCATTTTCTTGGCCGCTTCGGCGCTGATGACATCCATCGCAACGATGCTCACCATGCCGTCATCGGTCACGTCAATCTTAACGCCAGTATCAGCGACAATCTTCTTAATGTTCTTACCGCCTGGTCCGATGAGATCTCGAACGCGGTCAGGCTTAATCTTGATTTGGAATATGCGTGGCGCGTATTCGCTGATTTCGCCTGGAGCGTTGATGGCTGAAGTCATTTTGCCGAGGATGTGTCGTCGCCCAGCTTGAGCCTGGCTTAGAGCTTGGCTTAAAATATCGCGCGTTAAACCACCAATCTTCATGTCCATCTGTAGTGCGGTGATGCCGTTCTGGCCACCGCAAACTTTAAAGTCCATATCGCCTAAGTGATCTTCATCTCCGAGAATATCGGAAAGGATAGCGAACTTGTCACCTTCCTTAATCAGACCCATCGCGATGCCTGCAACAGGCTCCTGAATCGGAACGCCTGCTTTTAGAAGTGCCATAGTTCCTGCGCAAACTGATGCCATGGAGGACGAACCGTTGGATTCCAAAATTTCTGAGACAAGTCGGATGGTGTATCCAAAGCTTGTTTTGTCCGGAATGACCTGAGCAAGAGCACGTTCAGCCAAGGCGCCGTGCCCAACTTCGCGCCGACCTGGGGCTCTATTCGGCTTGACTTCGCCAACTGAGTAACCAGGAAAATTGTAGTGTAGCATGAATGACTTGGTGGCGTTCGGCGTCACGAGGTTATCCAAACGTTGCTCATCGTCAGCAGCACCCAATGTTACAGTGGCTAAGGATTGCGTTTCGCCGCGAGTAAACAAAGCCGAGCCGTGAGGGCGTTTCAATACACCAACTTCACAAGTGATTGAACGGATGTCTGTGAGTCCTCGACCGTCGATTCTCTTGCGAGATTCGAGAATCATACCGCGCATGCTGCGAAATTGTACGTCTTCAAGAATTTTTTTGACGATTTTAGTGATGGATGAATCGTTGCCAGGATTAACAGCCGTTAGGACATCTTTGGTCAATGTTGAAAGAGCAGTCTTGCGATCAACCTTGCTGGCGATCGTGAAGGCCTTGTTGACCAATGGCATAGCTATGTCGTTGACCTTCTTCACCAGGTCTTTGTCCCAGTCTGGGGACTTAACGGCGCGTTTTGGTTTGCCGATCTCTTTTTGGATGGCTTGCTGCATTTGAAAAACCGGTTCCATCAACTTATGGGCATGCGTGATCGCATCGAGCATTTGATCTTCGGAAAGGAAGTTCGCTCCCGCCTCAACCATGAGAACGGCGCCTGGTTTTGCAGCGATGTTAAGATCTAGATCGCCGGCTTCTCCCTCTTTGGGGTCGATCACATACTGTCCGCCCTTCATGCCAACGCGCAGAGCAGCAACGGGGCCATCAAACGGGATATCTGAAATCATAAGAGCCGTACTCGCACCCATGACGGCCAGAGGCGCTGGGTGATGATCTGGGTCATACGATACGGTCGTGCACGTTATCTGTACGTCGGCCAAGAAATGCTCTGGAAAAAGTGGTCTGAGTGGGCGGTCGATAACTCGGGAGGTTAGAACCTCGTGTTCGGTTGGTTTGGTTTCGCGCTTGAAAAACCCGCCCGGTATTCTGCCGGATGCGTACATTCTTTCAAAATAATCGACCGTCAGTGGGAAAAAGTCTTGATCGGCCTTAGCCTCTTCGGCGGCGACCACGCAAACGAGAACTTGGGTGTCCCCACAGGAGACCATCACGGAGTTGGCCTGCTTTGCATATTTATTGAATTCAAACTTGATTGTTTTTCCCGCCACTGTGACTTCGCGGGTGATAGGGGTTATTGACATGTTCTTAGAGATCCTTTCTATTCTTTTTCTTCATCATTCTTTGTTCTTAACCTTTTCCCAAATAAAATGCGGAGGCGCAATTAATACTTGCGTCTCCGCACTGATAATTTCAGGTTGGTACTTATTTTCGGATGCCCAATTCGCCGATCAACTTCTTATATGAGTCGACGTTTTTGCGCTCAAGATAATCAAGCATGCGTCGGCGTTGGCCTACAAGCTTTAAGAGGCCCCGGCGGCTGTGGTGATCTTTTGTATGAGTTTGAAAATGGCCGCCAAGTTGATTGATTCGCTCGGTAAGCAGCGCTACCTGGATTTCAGGCGAGCCAGTATCGTTAGCACCTTTTGCAAACTTTTTGAGGACAGCTTTTTTTTGATCGGTTGTTAGTGCCATGGTTGGCGTCTCCATCTATGAGTCGAGTTGATTTTATTTGTCTTGTCCGCAACCACCAACCCGTGCAGTAGGGACCTCTTGACGTATGCCTAACGCAGCGTCAGAGCCACAGCTTGTAGCCCAAAGGTGGGGCGTCAGGCAAGCGAAATTACGGGTATGATTGGAAAATTTAGGAAAAAGCAGGACTTAAAACTATTCCTTATGAATCATAATAAGCTGATTTTAAATAAGTTTCTATTAGAAATATTAAAATGGTTTGACTTTTGGGTTGCTAATGTATAAATAGTGAGCACTAAAATAACGCGGTCCATCTGGTCCAGCAAATTGGAGGTATCCATGTCCTTTAACATTGGCGACAAGGCCGTCTATCCTGCTCACGGAGTGGGCGTCATTTCGGCCATAGAGTCTAAAGAGGTTGCAGGTACCAAGATGGACTTTTATGTCGTCCAAATTATATCGTCTGGGGCTCGTCTCATGGTCCCTACCAACGCGACAAGTCGAATCGGGCTTCGTAACCTTTCTGACGAGCCGGCATTGAGGAATGTTTATTCAATCCTAAGAACGCCTCGTCGGGTGTCGCAGAGAGCATGGAACCGCAGATTTCGCGAGTTTAACGATAAGTTGCGCACCGGCTCTATCAGTGACGTAGCCGAGGTTCTCAGAGATCTGTCGTCACTTAAGCAGGATAAGCCACTTTCTTTCGGTGAAAAGAATATGCTTGAGAAGGCCCTGGGCATGGTCGTATCAGAGATTAGTGCGGCTGAATCACGGGCTGAAGTTGAGGTCGCTGAAGAAGTCAGCAAGCTCTTGCTACCAAATTAAGGATTAAAAATGAGTGTAACAATCACAAACGTCATGGCTGTCAGCCTTGATGGGTTGATTGGGAAGCACGCCCTCGAGAGTGACGTCGAGCGGCGTGCTTATGATTTTACAAACATCGATGATCGGGATTTCGTGCGGGAGCAACTGGAGTGCGCGGACGCTGTGATTACGGGTGCTAATTCCTTGCGGGCGAGCGGCTCTACCTGGCGTGTCAATAATGACAAAGGTGTCAATCCCGTCTGGATTGTTCTTACAACGGCGGGGATTGATGCTGGGCTTGGTTTCTGGATGCAGCATGACGTAAGACGTGTTCTAGTATCTCCGTCTCCGGTTAACCAAGACCTCTGTGCCATGCATGACGTAGAAAATTGGGTTTACCCAGACCAGACAGTTCGCCGAGTCGTCGATCGACTGGACTCCGAGCGTTTAACGCGTGTTTTGCTTTTTGGTGGCGGCGCTATCAACAAGCTATTCTATGAACAGGGTTTGGTTGATTTTGCAAAAATCACCTTATGTCCGGTGATAATTTCGGGGGTTAACTCTCCCCACTTCGTAAACCCTGGTTTGTCACACTCCATACATATGACCTGCATCTCTTCCGTATTAAAGGGAGATCTTGTATTCTTAACATATAAGGTTAAAAAGTAGCGACCTGCTTGTTTCGATGTTTTTGAGAAGACGGATTTTCGTCATCGCATTGATTTAACGCCTTAGGGAGTGTGTGACATGGGATTAAGGATTCGCACTAACGTACAGTCTCTATCAGCTCAGCGCCACATGGGTTTGTCTGGAAAGGCCATGGCCAAGCAGACGGAAAAACTGGCCTCGGGCTACCGAATCAACAGTGGAGCTGATGATGCTGCTGGTTTTGCCATCGCAGAAGTTCTGAAAGCCGATGTCCGCTCATTAAATCAAGCTCGCCGAAACGCTAACGATGCCGTCTCTATGATTCAGACAGCTGAAGGTGGTTTGGATGAGATTAACAACATTATGATCCGACTGCGCGAACTATCTGTTCAAGCAGCATCCGATACACTCGGTGCCCGTGAACGTCGATATCTTAATGAAGAGTTTATGGCGCTCAAAGATGAAGTTGATCGTATTGCGATCTCGACTGAGTACACAGGTACGCGTTTGCTTGCCGGTAACACAGAGCTGCCAGAAGAAATGCGTCTTAACCAAAATGCAATGCCATTGGAGGTTCAGGTTGGAAAAGACTACTACGCGGCTGCCGACAGCATTGAGGCTCATAATCCGGTAAACATTCTTCGATTGAGCTTTGATAATTTTAACGCGACAACCCAGGGCGAGGGTTCACTCGGACTAGGAAATAGTCAAAACTCTGAAGGCACAAGGATTGACACGAAGCAGTCCGCTCAAAATTCGATTACGCAGGTCAACAAAGCCATGGAGTCCATAGCGTCATACCGTGGTACTTTGGGCGCAGTCCAAAATCGTCTTGAATCCACTGATCGCAATTTGGCGATTCAAGTGGAGAGCCTATCTGCTGCAAAAGGTCGAATCAAAGATGCGGACTTTGCCGCCGAGTCGGCTGAATACACGCAGCAAAGTATTTTGCAGCAGGCTGGAGCGTCTGTTCTGACTCAGGCCAATCAGCTGCCGCAGATTGCGCTTAAATTACTGCAGTAAGAACTAGCCTTAAATAGGTGGATGTTTTTTCTGACCAGATGAGACGGAATGTGAGGCCCCCTGCGTCTGAAATTAGACCAGGGGGTCATCGTTTAACTACATAAAATAATTATATATTTTAAAATTCATCGATTATCTTAAAGGTCGCGATCTTCATTGCCGATGACATTCATTGGGAGAGTCAAGGCTTTATGCTAAGTCTAACGCAACATCTCGGTTTCTCACGGCGCCTCTGGGTGATCGTCGCGCTTGGACTGTTCAACTGCGCCGCACCCGAGGAACCGGCAGGTTTGCAACAGGCCTCTACTCCCGGTTCGGCTACAAAAAAAGAGGAAAAAGCTGCGGATAAGACCGACCAGGCAAAGTTTAATTTTGGTGGAGCTGCAGTCGGTGACGAAACGACAAAATCTGCAGTCAAAGAGTGTGTCGATAAAGGCAATTTCTACGAACGTCGAACGGATCAAACCGTCGGCTGTACGACCATGAAACTTGCAAAAATTGATTGTACTGACGAGGGGGTCAAATCAGCAATGTCGAAGGTTGTCCGAGATATTTGGGTGAGTAAATTTGAATGCGATCCTACCGCAACCGGATGTCTTAAGGGTTTCCTAGTCGATCAATGCCTGGATTGTCCAACTTGGGATGCAAATGAAACCTGTAAGGACTTTGCTGAGGTAGGAAAAGGAAATGAGCAGAAAAAAGCTGGATTTATTATTCACCTTGTCAAAGAGAGCGGCACAGTTTTGACTCCACGCCGAGTTTTCAATCCCAAGCCTTAGAGTTAGATTTTTGACGATTAAACTCTGACACGCGGCAAAATTTGCCTTTTGTGCAGTCAAAAAATTACACTGTTCGAAATTTGAGACTTTTGAAATTTCGCCTCAATTGTCGTTAGTGATTCGCGCTATATGAGCGCGCGATAGATTGTGATCATCAAGTGGTGATTAGTTGGCACGTTTGATGCATCCGTATCAGAGGTGTCAAATAATCTACATGGGGATGCACGGATATGTTGAAGGCGATCTATTCTCCGATGTCTGGCGCACTTGCGCAGGAAAAGGTGTTAGAGATCATTTCAAACAACCTTGCCAACGCAAACACAGTTGGTTTCAAAGGTGATTCCGTCACGTTCAAGCTTCTAACACCTGAGCCAGACAAAAATTATAAGTCACCGCTTCCGCCAGCTAACTATAAAGTTAACATGAATGATTTGGCGCCGCTGCACGGCAATGATATCGCTTATGTCGGTATTTCGGGAGTTGAGCGCGACGAATCTCAGGGCCCCGTGATGCAGACGGGTAATCCGACTGACCTGATGATCGAGGGTGAAGGAATGTTTGCTGTGCACACGTCGGAAGGTGTTCGCTACACACGCAGTGGTCAACTGTCGATTAGCCCTGATGGTGTGCTCATGACGCCTGCCGGTCATCCAGTCTTGGGTGAAAAAGGCGCCATATCAGTCAAGGCAGGTAAATTTGAAGTCAATAGATTGGGCGAAGTCTATCAAAACGAGCAGCTGATGGACCGCATTCCTGTGTACAAATTCGAAGATCAAAATCAGCTTGAAAGAGCTGGGATGAATTTGTGGTTTTATGGTGGCCCAGACGATGGTCGTCAAATCAATGCTGACGCCCTACTAACTCAGGGCGCTCTCGAGGGCTCAAACGTGAATGCCATGAAAAATCTGACATCGATGATCATCGCTCATCGATCTTACGAGGCTTATCAAAAAGCGATCTCAAACTACGACAAGATGATGGATATTAGTAACAATCAACTCGGAACTGTACGGGCGTAAATTAAAACGGCCAAGGTAGGCCCACACTAAAGAAAGACAGGGAGTCAGCCATGATGCGATCATTGATGACGGCAGCGACGGGGATGGAAGCCCAGCAAACCAACATTGACACCATCGCCAACAACTTGGCTAACGTCAATACGACCGCTTTTAAGCGTTCAAAAGCGAATTTTCATGATCTGCTCTATCAGACCCTTAGAGCGCCTGGGCAGAGCGCAACCACGGGTACTGTCGTGCCTAGTGGTATCCAAATTGGTGCGGGTTCGAAGTTGAGCAGTGTGGACAAGTTGTTCACGGACGGTGCAGCAATTGTGACTGAAAGAAACCTCGATCTTGCTGTCGAAGGTGATGGCTTTTTCCGTGTTCAAAAAGACGATGGAACAATCGCTTATACCCGTGATGGTCACTTCGATAAAGACAACTCCGGCAGACTTGTGACGTCTGATGGCTTTCCCATGGTGCCGGAAGTAATCATTCCACAAAGCGCAACCGATTTTCACGTAGGTCTTGACGGTGTTGTGACCGTTAAAGTGAATGGTGAAACCCAAGAGATCGGTCAAATTCAGCTTGCATCGTTCATCAATCCGGCTGGACTAGCGTCTATGGGGAGAAATTTATTCAGTGCTACACGTGCGAGCGGTGAGCCCATTGTGGGTGCTGCGAATCAAAACGGCTTTGGGAGTATTGCCCAAAATCGTCTTGAAGCCTCAAACGTAAATATCGTTGAAGAGATGGTCAATATGATCACTGGTCAACGAGCGTATGAGATTAACTCGAAGGTCATTACAACGAGTGACCAAATGCTACAGGCCACGAATCAGATTCGTTAATTAAGGTGACGTGGTGTGATGAGTAGAGCTTTTATTTACATCGTTCTAGCCTTTTTGGCTCAGGCCCTGCTTGGCTTTGCAAGCGGGGCTTTAGCCGTTGATAGCACGGCAGGATTGAAGGTTTCACTGAGGGCTAAGACCTCGATATCTGGCTCTCGCATCTACTTGTCCGATTTAGCGCAGTGTTCGGGTGATCTCGCCCGGTGTAAAGAGATAAGTGGGATCGATATTGGACAAAGTCCAAGTCCCGGACGTTCAGCTTTTTATCATAAATCGAACATTGAAGAAATTCTTGCCAAGGAGTGGCCAGGAGTTAATGTTGTAATAGATGGCAATGACTCAGTCCGTGCAGAGGCGACAGCTATTGAAATATCACATGAAGATCTTCGGCAAAGATTTGAAGACAAGCTTTTAAAAGCGCTATCTAACCGTGATGATGTCAGGGTCAGGGTGATTAGATTTCAGCCCATTGGGCAAGTTTTGGTAAGACCGAGCCAATCAAAAATCGAATTTCCTGAGACCAATCATTTCCCTTTTAACGATCGTAATTGGCTTCTAAAGAATTTGATTGGTAACCGTCCAGTCCAGTTCAGAGTATCTAATCAAATGGATGCAGACGATAAGCTGACATTTAGCGCCAATGCTGTCATCGCTCTTGAAATGCGTCTTCCCGTACTTAAGCAGGCGGTGTCAGCTGGCGAAGCTTTGATGGAAGATAACATAAGCGACGGTTGGGTTCTGATGCGTCGAGGTTATCGGGATTTGGCTTTTTCGCGAAGTCAACTTCTTATGCGGAAAGCGCGCCAGGCGCTTTCATCCGGTGAACCCATACCGGTTAGGTTTCTGGATACTCCACTGACTATTTCGCGAAATCAGACGCTAAAGATGTTGATTCGTAGTGGTGGGATTGAAATCTCGACTCGAGCAATTTCGCAACAGGCAGGTGCACGAGGGCAAACTATCGACGTTGTAAATGCGTCGACTAAGAAAAAAGTCAGGGCAAAAATCATCGATGATAAAACCGTCGAAGCTGTTAGTTTTTAGGAGGGGCCTGTGGAAATAAACATCCAAAAATACGGATCCACGAGCTTGATGGCTCCTATTTCATTTGTCGCAATTTTATGCGGTTCTTGTATGACGGGGACGCCCCATTACATATCGCAACGAGATCCGGCACCGGCGCCGGCGAGTATTCAGGAAATTTCCGCCGTTGAGCCCAAGGAGCAAAAGCCGTTGGATCTGTTCGTAAGACAAAAGGATGTCAAGATCAGACGTAAAGCGCCATCTAATGAGACGGGGTCTCTCACGGATTTAAATGATCCTCGCGCGTATCTTTTTGGCTTCGAACGCCCTGTAGAAGTCGGAATGTTTGTGGACGTGAAAATTGCATCTAATCGTTCGGATGGGCAGTCAGCAGGGGCGGAATCGGGAACGACTGAAAAACCAGCCGACCCGAATGCGACGACCCCCGGAGCAGCGGGTCAGGAGTCCAAGGACGTTGCAGCAGAGGCCTTGCTTAAGGCTTTGCCAAGTCTTGATCCGGCGCCACAAAACAAACCAATACTGCTTAAAAGCATAAAAATGCAGGTCCTGGAGCGGTTCGAAAATGGAGATGTGCTTGTGATGCATCGCCGTCGTAGCATACGCGAGGGGCAAGGTGCAGATGTAACGATAACGTCGCGATTACCCGCAGAGGCTTTAGCGCGTTTGGATAATATCAGTACGTCTGACTTAGCAGATGTAGACTGGCGCGAAAGCTTCAATGGAGAGATTGCAGAGAGAAAAAGCGCAAACTGGGAGGATGAATATAGCCTTCGTTTGAGTGGGTTTGACGAGACGAAGAGTAAGGACGCCTTGAGTATTGATGAAAAACGTGAGCAATTGAAGTCGGCGAGGGACAAGCTTGAATCAGAAATGAAAGGCTTTGTTGGTGAAAGGTCTAGAATGTCTGCGGAGCGATCCAAGCTTCTTGAAAACAAAGCTAAGGATGATGCTAAAATAACTGAGTTGGAAAAAAAGAACAGTGAGCTTGAGAAAAAACTTGAAGAGATGAAACCCCAAGAGCCTGTAAAACTGACAGGTGAGGCAGCAAAAGCAGACAGCAAAAAAGCTGAAGCGAGCAAGACGGATGCGAAATCAAAAGACGCAGCGCCTGCTACTAAGCCTGCAGCAGCAACACCTGCCAAGGTAGACGCCAAAAAAGACAGCGCAAAACCAGCGACCAAGAAAAAGGGGTGAGTCATGAAGCGTATCAACCTTAGCTGGCAATTGGTGTTGGCAATCCTTTGTGGTGTACTCTCTATAGCATCCGGTGCGGCTGGTCAAGAGGTGCGAATAAAGGAGCTGGCGAACGTGCGCGGCGTCCGATCGAATCAGTTGATGGGAATTGGTCTCGTGGTAGGTCTGAATAAAACAGGTGACTCCGTTTCTTCCATCTCAACTAGTAAAGCTGCAGCAGCAATGCTTCAGCGCATGGGATTAAAAGTCACGGACAAGCAAGTCACCGGTGGTAATGCCGCTTTGGTCATGGTCACTGTCGAATTGCCCGCATTTGCAAGAAATGGTGATCGTTTAGATGCAAGGGTGTCGACTCTTGGTGATGCCAAAAGTCTTGCTGGTGGTGTCCTGATGAGCACTGCTCTTAAGGCAAACGACGGCCAAGTTTACGGCATGGCCCAAGGCTCTGCTGTTATTGGGCAGGCATCGGGATCGGGCGTTCAGGTTCAAACTGTGGCGGTTGCGCCGTCAGCATTCACGGTCGAGAGAGAATTCGCTCCAGTCGTAGATCGCGATGGAGTCATCACGATCAGCCTCAAAAGACCAGATTTCACGACCAATCGACGTGTCGTAGAGGCTATTAATAAACATTTTAAGGGCTTCTATGCTTTGTCAAAGGACGTTCATGGCATCGAAATTCAGATACCAGAACCCTACCAAGGTCGAACCGTCGATTTTATTGCGGAGCTCGAGGCATTAAGAGTGACCGTTGATCAGAGAGCAGTCGTCGTCATCAACGAGCGTACAGGGACTGTCGTCATGGGTGGTGACGTCGTTATCTCGCCCGTCACAATTTCTCACGGCGAGTTGAGTATTAGCGTCGGAAGTGATGGCGGAAGTGGTAAAAAGAAGGGTAATTCCTTGATGAATTTCGGTGGAAGTAGCGTTTCTAAACTTGTTGAAGGTATGAATGCGATGGGAATGAAGCCTGTGGATTTAGTGGGAGTTATGCAGGCTTTACAGTCTGCCGGTGCGCTACAGGGCGAGCTACGCTTCATGTGACATGGAGATGGATGTCGGGACATGGATGTCAAAGCAACAGTTTTAAATTCAATTGAGCATTCAACTGCGGGTAGGGCAGAGGACGTTGCCATACGCGCGGGACGCGAAAAAGACATCAAAAAGGTCAAAGAGCTCGCCAAAGACTTTGAATCAATCTTTCTTGAGCAGATGCTTCGAACCATGCGCTCATCAATACAGAAGTCAGGCCTTGTGGACGGGGGCAATGCAGAGGAGATTTACCGCTCCATGCTCGACTCAGAGTATGCGAAGCTTATGGCTGGCGAAGGTGGGGCTGGCTTGGCGCAAATGATTGAGCGACAATTATTGCAGACAATGGGAGTTAAATCAGAGGCTTCCTCGGATGCAGCTAGGAAAAGCGCTTTGGACACATATCAAAAGACGAGTGTGTCAACGTTGCAGACGGCCCGAAAAGAGGTCACAATAAAGCCATGAGAGCCCACAAATACTCGGGTTTGCATGATGAATATAGGGGGTACCAGCTATGGCAGTTAAAAACGTCGCATCGACATCAGTGAGCAGTGCCGGTCTCGGCAAAGCGAAGGATGCTGAGACAGCCAAGAAGTCAGGTGCTTCCGAGATCGGATCCTTAGTCCAGGGTTCCCAAGCTGCTACTTCGTCTAGCGTTGCAGGTCGCGATTTTGGCGTTCAATTGAGCGATAGCGGCAAAAAACGAGCCGAGGAGCAAAAGAAAGCTTTTGAGATAGCAAGGAATACGCCGGATATCCGTGAAGATAAAGTAGCTGCGATTAAAGCGAAAATGCAGGCTGGGACTTATGAGATCGATTCAGGGAAGATAGCTGACGGAATGCTGCGTGAAGCCATTATGGAACATCTTGCAAATAGCAAAGATAGTTGAAAAGCCGAGAGCTTGGATCAGTGGCTTGCTGAATTCCGAACGCGTGATCCATTAGGGATGAGGGGTCGAAAGAAGGGGGGCGAGCAATGTTGAGTTCATCGCGATTTAACTATCTTATCGAATTATCTCAGAAGCTGATTGCCGCTGTGACGCGTATGCGCGACAGCTATGCAGCATTTCCCGCTCTTATAGACGAAGAGCACGCCATGATAAAAGCGCATACTTATACAGATCGCCTGATGGACGTTTGTAACGAGAAAAATATGCTTGCATCGCAGATTACAGAATGTTTCGAGGAGCTGCAGCATATCACACAGCAGTTGTTTAATATTTGGGGTGATGTTGATTGTGAGGGTGTGGCAGCATTTCCTGGTGACTTGAGTAATTGTTTGCAAATGCTCGAGGGTATTTATCGGGCCGTCGTAGAGAGGCAATCCGAGTTAGCCGCCGGTGTGCTTGATTTGCAGATTGGCAGATTGCGTGATGAGCTGCAGGCATTCAGGGCTGTTTCCTCATCAGTCAAACCCCAGATAGAGCGTAACAAGCTTGCTTTGAGCGGAGTCGTTAAGTCGTATCAGGATAGTACTCGGGTTCTCCTGGAGCTTGCCGAGCAGGCCCAGGCAACGTACTCGCCGCAGGGTACTCCGAGCAAGTCAGCCGAGGGCGCATCGACCATTTTTGTAAGGGCGTAGTTGCATGGGCTCAGGGCTATTTCATACCCTAAACATAGGCGAGCAGTCGCTGTACAACACCCGGCAAGGTGTTGATACAGCGTCTCACAATATTTCGAATGCAAATACCGTGGGCTACAGCCGTCAGCGCGTAAATCTCAAGACTCGCGAGCCACAACTATTAGGCGGTGTTTTGGCTGGTTCGGGGTCTTACATCGAGAATATAACAAGAACTCACAACAAATTTGTCGAAAGGCAACTTAATAGGGCGCAACAGATCGGCGGGGAAGCGAACGGTCGACTTGAGGCGCTGAAATCTCTGGAATCGGTATTCAGCCCAGAGCTTGCGTCGGCCGTTCCGGATGAAATAACTAATTTCTTCAATTCCTTGCAGGAGCTCAGTGTGACCCCCAGTGATGAGTCGATACGAGCTGCCGTTCTTGAGTCAGGTAAAAACGTCTCATTAGCGTTTAAAAGAGTTGATGGTGATATCAAGCAGAGTCGTGTTGATTTAAATTCCATGATTGTTCAAGAGTGTACGGAGATAAATTCTAGGCTAAACGGTATCCGGCAGCTGAACGTGCAAATCCAAGATGCCGAGTCCACTCCTGGAGCTGTGGCCAATGACCTGCGAGACCAAAGAGACTTGCTGCTTCGCGAGCTCACTGGAAAAATTCAGATAAACTATTATGAAGATGACGCCGGAAATTTTTGTTTGCGAGGTCCCGACGATACGCTGTTAGTAGATAAAACATCGGTTTCTGAGTTGGCTGTGATCAGCAATGATAGCAACGAAGGTTTTGTCGATGTTGTGGTGCGTGATCCGAGTAGTGGGTATTCAAGGAATGTTACGCGAAAGATAGATGGCGGTCGCATCAAAGGTTTGATCGAGGTGCGAGATAACGTCTGCTCGGGCTTGCTCGGCAAGAATAACGAAATGGCCGCGAGCTTTATTGGAAGAGTCAATGATATACATGCGAAAGGCTACGGGGTTAGCGACTATGAAGAGATCTCCGGTAGAGCTTTTTTCAAACCAGTTTCCGATGTCAGAGCAGCTGCAAATGAGATGGAGATCTCTGACGAGATTTTGAGTGATATTAATGCGATTTCTGCAGCTGCGACGCCGCTGGCAGTCGGGGATAACATTATTGCAAATGAGCTATTATCTCTGAAGAACGAAAGATTTTTAGACGACGGTAAGTTCACACTGGTCGAGTTTTACGCCAATTACGTTGGTGGTCTAGGCACAGAGATAAACAGATCCGAACACAACAAAGATGCTAACGATATCGTAGTAGCTGATTTACAAGCTCAGCGCGATGCGGCATCGGGAGTTTCTTTGGATGAAGAGGCCATCAATCTCATGAAATGGCAATCTAATTTTACGGCATCTTCTAAAGTGATCACGACCGTTGACGAGATGCTGGAAACTGTTCTGAGCCTAAAGCGCTGATGGAGTTAAATCATGAGAGTAACGGAAAATCAGCGATATCGCCAGGCAAACGATAAGATAGCAAAAGCAAAGAGCAACAATGCTAAGGCACTTGATGCTGTCTCCACTATGAAGAATATACATAGGATTTCGGATGACCCGACTGGTCTCTCAAGAGCCATTCGTTATCGCGATCAGATAACATCGCTTGATCAGCACGTTAAAAATATGGAGCTTAGCAAAGGATTCATGGAGACCACTGAGCAGGCTCTCTCTGGAATCACGGATAACATTGTGCGGGCCAAAGAGTTGGCAATCGGTATGGCTAATGACACGAATAATGCTGCTAGTCGTGATGCTGCCTCAAAAGAAATTCGGCAAATTATTGATGATGTTCTGCTGCTGGGGAATTCATCCTATAATAGTAGGTTTGTATTCGCAGGATTTCGAAATGAGACCCCGCCTTTGACAGAGGATGGAAATTTTACGGGAGATGACGGGCAGATATTCGTTGAGGTCTCGCCTGGAACCTTTAAACCAATCAATCTTATGGCCAAAGGATTATTTGTGCCTAACGAAGCTGACCGTCTCAGGGGGCACGAGAACATGATTAGTGTGCTTCAGAATCTTTACGATGGCATGGCTGAAAATGATAAGAGTAAAATTCAGCACAGTATGGCGAAGCTTGATTTTCATCTCGATAAAGTGACAAGCTATCAGGCGACGATTGGCGGGATGTGGAACTCGCTTAATAATGCTCAAACGAGGGTTATCCGCGATTCTGACGCAGCAAAAGTGACTCTAAGCGGGATCGAGGATGCCGATGCTTTCAAAGTAACCAGCGCGTTCAAACAGGCTGAGACAACTTTACAGGGAACGCTTTTGGCATCAAATAAGGTTTTACAGCCATCTCTGCTGAACTTTTTGCAGTAGGAATGGTTTTTGGTCGTATAACCAAAATAGCATTTAGTTTTTTTGCCCCGCCAGGGAGGGCGATACCAAGGAGGGTATTGGGGTGTTAGTGCTAACTCGTAAGGAGCGAGAGGAAATTGCTATCGGCGATGACATTACGATCGTCGTGATGCAGATCAAAGGTAAACAAGTGCGGCTTGGGATCAAGGCTAGCCCCAATATCATGGTGCACCGAGGGGAGGTTTATCAGCGAATTCTTGAGGAGAACCGCGCAGCCTCGGTCTCGGATACGGGGGTCGTCCAGGAGGCGGGACTCATGTTCTCAAAGCCGCAAAGCCCCAATCCAGCGGGTGTTAGAAGGGTGGTCAGATCCTCAAAACCCAGTGACGACGAGGGTGATAAATAATAGGACACGTCCCCGCCAAAGTACTTGCATTGTGTGGAAAGTCTGGTTTACACTAAACGTAGCTTAAAGGGACATTAAGGCGTTTTTGAATCTGTGGCGGGCGACGGGAGTTGTCGGTCTCCTCAGGCATAGAGTGCAGCAACTGATACCAAAGATGTTTGGTTGATAAGGGAATAAGGAGTCGTGTCTTGATCAAATTAAAGACCACAAGGTTCGGCGAAATTGATGTTCCGGAAAGTGAAGTCATACATCTTCCTTCGGGGTTGATAGGTTTTCCTGAGCTTAAACAATACGTACTCCTCGACCACGACAAGGAGTCACCTTTCAAGTGGTTTCAGTCCTTGGAAGATGGTGCGATCGCCTTTGTTCTAATTGACCCACTGCTTTTCAATCCCGAATATGTCGCTGAAGTCGCCGACGCCGAGCTCGCTGAACTTGATGTGCAGTCGGAAGAAGATCTTGTCATATCAGTGATTGTAACAGTGCCAAGTAACCCTCAAAACATGACTGCAAATTTGAAGGCTCCCCTCATATTCAACTTGAAAAATCGACGCGGCAAGCAAGTTATTCTAAATACCAGCTCCTACACGACTCGACATAACATTATGGACGAGGTTCGTAAGCGCACGGCTGGATCTGAGGCGGCAAGCGTTCAAGAAGCTGTTAATCAGGCTAAAGCCGACCAGGCGTCTCAGGCTATTCCCGAGACTGGTACTGGCAAGAAGGGCTGAGGTTTTTGTGAGGTAATCGGTAGATCGGGGCAGGCTGTGAAGCCTGCCCTTTTTTATATATGTCTTACGGATGGAGAGAGGCTGCCTTGCGAGTGCTCTTATTGAATGGTCGCGATATCACTACACAGGACTGCTTAGGCTTCTTGGATGGAAACTTTTTCCAAGGTACTCGTGTTATGACCACAATGTTGGCGCAGGGTCATGCGGTTGTGGACTTTAATAGACATCTGGATCGGCTGTTGTCTCATGCGACCGAGCTTCTGTCTTGCCAGTTACCCTCAGCTGAGCTTTTGGAGTTTGAAGTGCAGTCGACGCTCGAGAGGTTGGCTGAGCGAGGTGGGTCGCGCGTCAGACTTATGCTATTTCAAGACGCGTCTGGATTAATAAATCGTCTCATCGATGTTATGAGTGTTGAAGCTGATACTTTGATGGCTAAGCACCCTGACGGTGGGGTGCGCCTACTCAGTCATACTGATCGGTCCTGGATACGCGGTAGTCACGTTAAGACGGGACTATTAGGTGCTCATCGAGAAAAAGAAATCATTCGTGCGCGGACGATGGGATTTGAGGATGTTCTGTGGGTGAATAGTGAAGGCGAAATAGCTGAGGCAACTTGGGCTAATATTTTTTTAATTGGTAGAACAGGTGATCTTGTCGAAATAGCAACTCCGCCGGCGGCTAGTGGTCTTCTGCTAGGGTTGGTTCGTCGACGCATCTGCGAGTTACTTTATACGGCAAAAATCCCTGTCACCGAGCGTGTTGTGACAATCGATGAATTGCCCCGATTTGATGAGGCTTTTGTTACATCTAGCATTCGCGGATTAATTCCGGTGTCTCAAATCGATAAGCATCGTTTGCAGACCACACGGCCCAACGCGGTCTTTCACCACATTCTCAGGCTCTACCAGACGTGGCTGTCAACTGAAAAAGTTAATAATATCAGTGAATTAAATAAAGTCCGCCCCAAGACCGACGCCTAATATTTAAGCATAAATTTATTGAAATATTAAATTGTTATGGTAGAAGGCTTTGATTCTATTAATGAGGTCTATCTATGACAACGCATGCGCCATCCTCGCAACCCCGTAAACTGCACCTGGTATCTCTGGGGTGCTCTCGAAATCGCGTGGACTCCGAAGTCATGGTGGGAACGCTTCTCCGCGATGGTTGGACATCGGTGGATGATCCAGAGCAGGCCGACGCCGTCGTGGTTAATACCTGCGGATTTATCGCTTCTGCCAAGGAAGAGAGCGTCGACACAATTCTCTCGATGGCAGAGATTAAAAAAACAAATCCATCTTTAAAGCTAGTCGTAGCTGGATGTTTAACCCAACGCTACAAAACTCAACTTGCAAAAGGACTTCCTGAAGTTGACCTATTTATAGGTACAGACGAATTTTCTCGCATCGGCGAGCTTCTGGAGTCGAATCCTCACCAGGGATCGATTTTTGCCAAAAGAACTAACTATCTTTACAACGAGGATATGCCTCGTGTGAATACACTGACGGCTTATAGCGCCTATGTGAAAGTGGCTGAAGGGTGTCAGCACAATTGTGCTTTCTGTATCATACCTGCTATTCGTGGCCGACTTCGAAGTAGACCGATTCACAGTGTCGTCAAAGAGGTCATGAATCTCGTAGATGGAGGCGTGCAAGAGATCAATTTGATTGCGCAGGATCTAGCGGCCTACGGTCGAGATTTGGATGAAACAGATCTCTTGCAACTGTTGAGAGGTCTGGTCAAGATTGATGGTCTTAAGTGGATCAGGCTTCTTTACGTATATCCTGAAAACATCAGTGATGAATTTCTTGAATTCTTCGCCGCAGAAGAAAAGATTGTAAAGTATCTTGATATACCAGTCCAACATGGCAGTAACTCAGTCTTGAAGAGAATGAATCGCGATGTCTCGCGTGAGGAGATTGTTGCAACAGTTTACAAACTTCGAAGTAAAGTGCCGTCCGTCGCGATTAGAACGTCGGTCATGGTGGGATTCCCAGGCGAAACCGCCGAGGAGTTTGAGGATTTAAAGTCTCTTGTTCAGGAGTTGAAGTTTGATCACCTCGGCTGTTTCGCTTACAGCCAAGAGGAGGGCACTGTTGCTGGACGGATGTCGGATCAGGTTGATGATGACACCAAGCAGGTACGTCAAGACGAAATTATGTCGCTTCAAAAGGACATTTCACGGGAAAAGTTGAAACGCTTTGTTGGGAAAAGGATTCCCGTTTTGGTTTCCGGTCCCAGTGATGAGAGTGATCTTTTGTGGCAAGGGCGTATGAGTGTGCAGGCACCTGAGGTCGATGGTGTCGTTTATCTTAACGATGGACCCGTAAAAGCCGGTAATATCCAATTTGTCGAGATAACGGACTCTTACGAGTACGATCTGGTTGGTCGCGTTCTTCAGTAGAAGGCACGGTATCACATTTAGTTTAAATTTTTAGAATTTGGCAAGAACGGCCCCAGCTTCAACGCCTTTGAGCGATTGAGAGTTGATATCAATCCATGGCCTGATGACGATTTGTGATGGTTTGGCTCCAACGAGGGATGGAGCCATGGGCTGAGAATTATCAACGAGAATAGGCGCTAGCGCCATCCAGCCACCAAAAGCGGTGCCGCCTAAAAAACCAAGGGATGCGCCTATGGAAATAAACTTAAGGTGTTTGGCCGGTTTGTCTTGCAAGGTAAGAACTGCGGCCCCGACGGCCGCGCCAGCAGCCGCAGAGTATCCGGCTGTCACGAACATATCCTGAAATCTACCCTCAAGTTCAGACTCAGCTAGGGCTGTCTCGGCTTGTTGAGTCCCAAGTGCAATTAAAATCAGGCAAATCAGTTGTCGAATTCGAGTCATGGGCGCGTACCTCCTGGTTAAGAAGCAGTTGTAGAAACCCAGATGCTTTATTATCAAACGTCCAACAAATGAAATCAATGCGGTGTTTTAAAATTATTTGCTTGCTAGCCTAAATAAATAATATTATAAGAAACGCCTGCCTTCAAAAGGTAGTCTTAAAGCCGCATTCCGGCCCAAATTAAACAAGCCTGTCGAGATCAGATCATTAAGTAAGTCCAATCATTATTTTCCCAGAAAAATTAAAGCTAGTTTAAATCCAAAATCATTTAACAACCCTAGTTGAGGTAGATTGCCCATGACTCAAGGCAACAATGGTGATGACTCAAACCCAAGAAAGCGGCCAGCGCGACCGTCCAAACCAGCCCATCATGCTGCTAAGGCGGATCATGAAAGTGCCGCTGATGTGGCTGTCGCTGACGCCCCATCAAAGGCGGTAAAACCCGCAGAGAAACCTGCTGGTGAACCGACCGGTGCGGTTAAGCCTCTTCCGAAGACCTTGGTTGATGCTATTGCAGGTGAAATTAACCTGAAACAGCTCAAAGATCGGCACATAAACGATCTTAATAAAATTGCTAAAGAGCTGGAGATTGAGGGCGCAAGCAACCTTCGTAAGAACGAATTGATGTTTGCGATACTAAAGAATCTCTCCGAGCGTGGCGGGATCGTGTACGGCGAAGGCGTTCTCGAAACTTTGCCCGATGGTTTCGGGTTTCTACGTGCTCCGGACTACAATTATCTGTGGGGACCAGATGACATCTATGTTTCCCCAAGCCAAATTCGTAGGTTTAATTTGCGAACTGGGGACACCGTATCAGGGCAGATTCGCCCACCAAAGGACGGCGAGCGCTACTTCGCACTATTGAAAGTCGAAAAGGTTAACGGGACGTCTCCAGACCAGAGCGCAGAGAAGATTATCTTTGATAACTTGACTCCGCTCTATCCTATGGAAAAGTTCAAGATGGAGTATGATTCGAACAATTTAGCGACTCGTATCATTGATTTATTGGCGCCCATCGGCAAAGGGCAACGCTCATTGATTGTTGCGCCGCCAAGGACTGGTAAGACAGTTTTATTGCAGAACATCGCTTCGGCAATTGCTAAAAATCATCCAGAAGTGATTCTAATTGTATTGTTAATTGACGAGCGCCCGGAAGAAGTAACTGACATGCAGCGGAGTGTTCGTGGGGAAGTGATAAGCTCCACATTCGATGAACCCGCTCAGCGTCACGTGCAAGTTGCAGAGATGGTTATTGAGAAGGCCAAGCGCTTGGTTGAACACGGTAATGACGTTGTAATCCTTCTGGATTCGATTACTCGCCTTGCGAGGGCTTACAATTCGGTTGTACCACCCTCTGGTAAAATCCTTTCGGGTGGTGTCGACTCCAACGCCCTTGATAAGCCGAAAAGATTTTTTGGTGCAGCTCGTAACATTGAAAATGGCGGGTCTCTTACCATTATTGCCACGGCTTTGATTGAAACCGGATCACGCATGGATGAGGTTATTTTTGAAGAGTTTAAGGGTACAGGCAACATGGAGTTGAATCTTGATCGTAAACTAGCTGAGAAAAGAGTATTCCCAGCGATCGACATCAATAAATCAGGGACCAGGAAAGAAGATTTGCTTCTGCCACGTGATGTTCTAAATAGAATGTGGATATTGCGTAAACTACTTGCGCCCCGAAGCACTGTTGATGCAATGGAGTTCCTTGTTGAGAAGATGGAAAAGACCAAAACCAACGCTGAGTTTTTATCGTCCATGAATGGATAATTTTAAAGTACCGATCATCTAATGTTTACTAAGCTAGATACATTTGAGCGCCGCTTCGAGGAAATCGAAGCGGCGTTATCACAGGACGGCCTTGATCCTCGCGAGTTGACGCGGCTTTCGAAAGAGCGCGCCTTGATTCAGGATGTCGTTGAGGCGTGGCGATCATATAAAATTCTTCTCAAAGCTCGAGACGATGCAAAGCTCTTGCTGGAAGACAAAGATCCAGACTTAAGGTCCATGGCCAAGGAAGAGTTGGATAAAGTTACGGGTGATTTGGAGAAATCAGAGCGGGAATTAACGATCCTGATGCTGCCCAAAGACCCAAACGATCAGAAAAATGTTGTTTTGGAGATTCGAGCAGGCACCGGAGGTGAGGAGGCGGCCTTGTTCGCGGGCGACCTCATGAGAATGTATACCCGTTACGCCTCGCGTGCGGGTTGGCGTACTGAGGTTTTGTCTAGCACAACGGCTGAGCGTGGCGGCATCAAGGAAGTCATCATCATGGTTGAGGGTGACAAAGTATATAGCCGTTTGAAGTTTGAGAGCGGGGTTCATCGGGTTCAGCGGGTGCCAGAGACGGAAGCTCAGGGTCGCATTCATACGTCAGCTTGTACAGTTGCGGTATTGCCCGAGGCTGACGAAGTCGATGTGACCATTCGGCCGCAAGACTTGGACATCACAGTTTGTCGATCATCTGGAGCTGGCGGGCAGCACGTGAACACCTCTGACTCCGCGGTCCGGATTGTTCACGTTCCAACGGGACTTGTTGTTGAGTGTCAGGATGAACGTAGCCAACTGAAGAATAAAGAACGCGCTCTCAAAATTCTCAAAGCCAAAATACTTGAGAAAGCACAAGCAGAGCAGGCGGCAGAAATATCAGCCACCCGTAAAAGTATGGTCGGCAGTGGTGACCGTAGCGAAAGAATTAGAACCTACAACTTTCCGCAAGGACGCTTAACAGATCATAGGATAAACTATACCGTGTATAATTTACCTGAGGTCATAAACGGCGATCTTGACGAAGTTCTCGACAAGCTCGGCACGCATCACCAAGCCGAACTCCTTAAAGAGCAGCTAGAAAAGTCACCTTAAGTTGGATTGCCTTTAATTTGAATAATGAAAACGAACAAAATCGTGTCGGGGTTGATGTTTGGACGATTCAAAAAGTCGTCCAATCAGCTGCCGAGTGGTTGCGCACGAGGAGTTCGGATTCGCTAACTAACCCAAGACTTGATGCTGAAATACTGCTGGCATCGGTGCTTGAGATGGATCGCATGCGGCTTTATTTGCAGCTGGATCGACCCTTGTCAAAGCTGGAGCGCGAGCGCTTCAAAGCTCTGCTATCTCAGCGAGGAGCTGGAGTCCCCGTAGCTCAGATCGTTGGACATCGAGATTTTTACCGTCACAGGTTTGCGGTTTCGGCAGCGACGTTAATTCCGCGCCCGGAGACGGAGACATTGGTTCAGACGGCTTTGGATTTTCTTAAGTTATTAAAGCAGCCCAGGGTGCTTGATATTGGAACTGGGACGGGTTGTATCGCGATCTCGATTGCGGCAGAGATTCCAGATGCGAGCGTTGAAGCATGGGATATCTCCGAAGATGCACTTGACGTCGCTAGACGAAATGCCAACGACTTAGGTGCAAAAAACGTCCGCTTTTCGAATACTGACGCATTGACCCCGGATGCTTATCGTGGCTCTAAATACAACGCGATCATTTCAAATCCACCTTACATACCTGATGACGAGCAGTCGCTTTGCTCTCCAGAGACTCTGAACTTCGAGCCTCGTCTCGCGCTTTTTGCTCCAGAGAGTGATGGGCTAACTTTTTACCGCCGATTTTCTGAGTTTGCGGGAGATATTCTTGATCACGGCGGCAAAATTTTCCTGGAGTTTGGTTATAGCCAGGCTGAAAAAGTTGCCCAGTTGTTTGAGGCGAAAAAATGGCGGAAAATAATAGTAATCAGGGATTTGTCGGGTCGAGATCGAGTGATATCCGCTGAGAAGCCCTGAAGCATTTTTTTAAAAAGCTATCATCGGTGCAATATGTCAGAGAATGGTCTGCACAATTTACGCACTCATAATTGGCAAGCGATTAAGCGCTTCACGATTTTTTTATTGTTAATTTTTTGTGTTCTGACTGTGTTTTCTTTCTATTTTGAAAAAGTTCTTACGCCGCTGATGATTTCCGGTTTTCTGGCTTATCTACTTAATCCGCTGGTTAATGTGCTTGAAGCCAGAAAAATCAATCGCTTCATGGGGACGACGTTAATTTTAATTATGATCTCAGGTTTAATCGTTTGGGTTGGTATCCGGCTGTTCCCTTATCTTTACGCGCAACTCGTTGGCCTTGTTAAGCAGGTCCCGGAGCTTGTTGAATACTTCGCAAAAAATGCAGCAAGAATTTTACGCGAATCTCTCATGAGGTATGGTCTTAAGGATTTCGAAGCGATCGATCAAGCCATCAGTAATTTTAATTTGATGGATCAAGCTCTTGCTCGTTTTCAAATGGCTGCTCAGGGTGTCTTTGATGTTAGCGCGGGTCTAATGGGATCGGTGATGAACTTTGTGCTAATTCCTATTCTTACGTTTTACATCGTGGCGGAGAAGGCCTCTATTCTTCAGGGTCTTCGTAGAATTACCCCGAGGGACGTACGTCCTTATGCGGCGCGATTGGTCGCGACGATTGACGAGACCTTAACTCATGTCATCCGAGGTCATATTAAAGTCGCTTTGACGCTTGCATGCCTTTATTCCATTGGTTTTTCTGCTATAGGTTTGTCCGCAGGTGTCGCGATTGGTATTGCGGCAGGGATCTGCCGAGTCATACCTTATCTTGATGTTATTGTTGGATTGACCCTAGGAGTGACGTACATTTTTACGCAGCAGATACCTGCAGTTGAGATCTTTTGGTTGGTGGGTGTTATCGGTACTGTTCAGATTCTTGACGGAATGCTCATTACGCCAAAGCTTATCGGTAGCAAAGTCGGCTTACATCCAGTGATCGTCATCGTTACGGTTCTGGCGTCCGGAGCAAAATTTGGCTTCATTGGAGTGTTACTGGCGATACCTGCAGCAGCGATTGTGAAGGCTTTGTATAAGCTTGTGCTACCTCTATACCGGGATTCACATTGGTTCACCGGCGAGTTGAAGGACGGCGCGGCTTAAATGTCTTGTCGGACCGATTTTTTGCAAATAATTGCTTTCGTGATGGGTCTCGGCTTGATGCTGGATTTTTTTGCGTAGGTTTTGTTTTTTCGAGACCGGTACCTTCCACGATGACTACGAAGTTTAGTTTTTCTGGTAATGCCGAGAGTCTCTTTAGAATGTCTTCCGAGTGTCCCCACCAGGTTTGTTCCTGCGGGCCGCTTATATCAAGAGCGACAAATATTTTCCGGTTTGTTCCGTGTAGCACTTTTGCCATTGTTTCGAAAAATGGCCGCATTCTGTACGGTGTATCAAAGAAGGCTACCGGCCAGGACTCTCTGAGAGTTTGCCGCATAAAATTTTCGCGACTGGCTTCATCGCGAGGTGGGAATCCCGCAAACATGAAACGGCGACAATCGATCGGGCATATAGAAATGGCAGCCGTGAGGGAGCTTGGTCCCGGGACAACCTTCACTGGGGCACCAATTTCAAAGGCTACATTGACAAGGTCTCGCCCAGGGTCAGCAAGCCCAGGTGTACCTTGATCACTCATGTAGAGAGCATCGTTTCCCGCCATGAGCTCCCTTTTGAGTTCCTCGAGCGTGAACTGCTCTCGCTGTTCGGTGTATCTCATCCACTGCCGATGCACTTGAGCTGCCTTTAGAAACTGACGAGCTCTTTTATCCTCTTCAAAGACAAGAAACTGGCAAGATCGCAAAAGTTCTAATGAACGCGGGGGTATATCCCTTAGGTCTCCGAGGGTGGTCGCTGCAATCCAAAGGGTCCCAATAGCTGGGCTTTTGTTCTGATTTTCCATTTAATTTCCGAATGTTATGACTTGCAGAGCATTGTCGTAGACGCTCCATACCACGTATGTTACACCTCGTTGCTCGTTTATGTCAGGGAAAAACCATACAAATTAGGGATATCTGGAAAATTTAGATGTCTAAACTTGGTTCATCCAACACTACTGTAGTCGAAAGTTCGGCGGCTCCTCGTCATGTTGCCGTGATTATGGACGGAAATGGACGATGGGCCAGAAAGAAAGGCCATCCCAGGGTATTCGGCCACAAATACGGCGCTGAGCGGGTTCGAGATATCGTCGAGTTTGCTGGGCAGAAGGGTGTCAAATATCTCACGCTTTACGCTTTTAGTGATGAGAACTGGCGAAGGCCGGTTGAAGAGGTGGGGGCTATCATGCACCTGCTCGAGCACTACTTGCGCAAGGAAAGACGCACGTTGCTTGAGAAAAACGTGCGGTTCAAAACAGTTGGGGATTTATCCCGCCTATCTATAGGCCTCCAGAAATTGATCGCAGAGACGGTCGATATGCTGGATGACAATACGGGTCTCACGCTAATCGTTGCGGTAAGTTACGGTGGCCGAGCCGAAATTACCAGGGCTGTTAAAAAAATTGCAGATAAAGTTTTCGCTGGAGAACTCAATCCAGATCAAATCGACCAAGAGTTGATTTCTCGTCACCTAGACACTGATAATATTCCTGATCCTGATTTATTAATCAGAACAAGTGGGGAATTGCGGATTAGTAATTTTCTTCTCTGGCAATCTGCTTACACCGAGTTTTATTTTACTGATGTAAACTGGCCTGACTTCGACGGCGTGGAGTTCGAGAAAGCTCTCTTGGCTTATGGTAACCGTGAACGGCGATTCGGGCGGTCCGCCGTGCATCCCTCGGCTGCGGCGGAAAATACATCAAAGCTGGGTGCTAGCACATGCTGAGAGTGCGGATATTTACGGCATTTCTACTGCTACCACTGCTGCTTTGGCTTTTGATCGATGGCCCGGAGTGGGCTGTTATGATTCTATTGCTGGCGTCCATTTTTGTATCCGTTTTTGAGATGTCCATGATGATTCAGCCCCGTCTGGATGAAATGCTACGTAATTATTCCCATCCAGGTGGTGGGCGTAGCGAAACCGGAGAGATATACATCGCCGCCTCGCGAACGCCTCATTACCGAATCCTCGCGTTATTTTGTGCGCTCGTCATGTGTTCTATTTTTATGGTGTCGGCTTTGTATGGGATGGAAGCTGGTCGGGGTATCGTTGTCCTAGGGTTCGTGATCGCCATCCTTGTTGGCGCTTTTGCTACCCGGGGTATCGAGGCTGAAATGGCGCGGGTTCTCGGGTTTACGTTGACTCTGGCCTATGCTGGGTTTCCTTGGCTCGTTGTTTGGGATCTTTATTCGATTGCTCCCGGTGGAATCTACCTTTTAATGGTTTTAGCGATTGTTTGGCTTGGGGACACGGGTGGATATTTTGGTGGACGTTTTTTTGGTCGCCATAAACTATCGCCCCACAAAAGTCCTAAGAAAACTTGGGAGGGCGCCTTGGTGGGGCTCGGGGCCAGTGTGCTGGGATCTTTCCTATGGAGCTTGTGGGCTGTGCCGAATGATCGGTCGGTCTTAAGCGTGGCGCTGTTGTGCGGATTTTTCGGGGGCATTGCCGGTCAACTGGGTGATCTTGTGGAGTCAGTCATAAAAAGATTCACTGGAGTTAAGGATTCGGGGCGGCTGCTTCCGGGGCACGGAGGAGCTTTAGACCGTATCGATGGAGTCTTGTTTGCTGCTCCGGTTATTTGGTTTATTCTGTATGTGTCTGGGGCCGTTATTAAGGCTAGCTAAAATCAGTTTCTACTGGGGTAAAGTTTGCCCCATCACTTAGAAGATAGAAGAGCTTATGCAGAATATTTTTTACCACCCTGCTGTTGCTATGATCGTGATGCTTGGCACGCTCGTTCTTTTTCATGAGCTCGGCCACTATATTGCCGGCCGCCTTTGCGGGGTTGGTGTTGAAAGGTTTGCCATTGGCTTCGGACATAAAATCGCTGCCTTCAAGCGTGGACAGACTGAGTTTCTAATTGGTTGGGTCCCGCTTGGTGGATATGTGAAGTTTTATGGTGGGACCCGCAACGAGGATACGCCTGATGATGTCGAGGGGCTTTTGTATTGGCAGGCATCAGTTTGGAAGCGGGCATTTATCGTAGCCGCCGGACCAGCTGCGAACTTTATTCTGGCTTTTTTAATTTTTTGGGGGATGGTGATTCATGGAATCGAACAACCACCTCCCACAGTCGGTGACGTTATTGAAGGCAGTCGGGCTCAGCAAGCTGGAATAGTGCCAGGCGACAGATTTGTAAGCGTTGATGGCGTAACTGTAAAAAACTGGTCGGATATCGAACGAACATTTCAAAAAAATCCGGAGAAGGAGCTCGACGTCGTTGTTTTACGTGATGGTAGAGACGTCGAAAAAAAATTAACCCCGGAGGCCGTCGTTGGCCGGACTATCTTCGGTTCAAAAGCGAAGATCGGTCGTGTGGGCGTAGCGCTTGGCTTTCCTAGCGCTGTTGTTACGATAACGTCAGCCGAATCTCCGTTAGCGCGGGATGGGCTAAAAACGGGTGATCGAATTGAATCCTGGCTCGACGAAACGGGCAAATCTCACAAAATTCAGGGTCTTCACGAGACATTTAAACTTTTTTCCGAATGGGGCCGGAATCATCGGCGTCCAGTTAGTGTGTCAGTTAGACCAATTAGCATTGCAGAAGGTAAGGATGGTCGTGCGCAGGAGAACGCAGCATCTGAGGCCCGCGTTGTCAGCCTAGATTCCGCAAAATGGCCAGCTCATCAGGGCCAAACGGATAGAGCCTATGCGGCCTCACTGGGTGCCGTTGACAGTCATCTCACGGTTGGTTTACCTCGGGAGGGCTTAGCTGGAATTCTAGAGCCCGGAGATCGATTGGTATCCTGGAACAATATATCGATCCGAAATATTTTCCACCTACAGGAGATGATGGAAAGTTGGAAGTCTTCGGAAGTTCGTCTGGTTGTTGTACGTAACTTCAAGGAATTGTCCTTACTCATACCGCTGAAAGCGATAGACGTCCAAGCACCCGAGGGGTTAGTTCAAGTTTACCTGTTAAACGCCGTTATGCTCGGTCAAGCATCGTTACCTGAGGCGGAATTGCTCCAGGAGAAAAACCCCGTTATAGCTGCGGGTGTGGCCATAAATGAGGCCTATAAGCAGACGTCTGTCATGCTCATCGGGTTCTGGCAGATCATAACAGGGAGTGTGCCTATAAAATCATTGGGTGGCCCCATGATGATTGCGAAGGTCGCGGGTGATTCAGCCAAGGCTGGCTGGATAGCGTTTCTTGCGAGCATGGCTGTGATTTCGATTAACTTGGGATTGGTTAATTTGTTTCCGATCCCGCTGCTAGATGGTGGTCAGCTTATGCTGCTAGGAGCTGAATTTATTAAAAGATCTCCTCTTGAGGAGACAACGATTGAAAATTTCCAGAAACTTGGATTCATCATGGTGATGTCTCTTGTAATCCTTGCATTATATAACGATCTCAGCCGCTTCTGGGGAAGCATCGTTGGAAGCCTGTTTGGTAGCAAATGAAGGATTACACGCTGATCATTGATACATCGATCTTTGGGGCGGGCATCGGATTATTTGATGACTCGTTAAAAAACATCGACTTTTTAGAGGTCTCCAATGACGTCGCAGACAGTGCGAGGCAGTTACCTTTGATGGTTGCCAATGGGCTGAGTCGTTTAAGTGTGGAGTTGCACGCCATCCGCAAAATCATCGTGTCGCATGGCCCTGGCTCATTTACTGGCATTCGCGTTGGAATGGGTTATGCTTTTGGATTTTTGTCTGGCCTTCAACTGACCGCGGGGGGGCAGCCAAAAATTACCGGCATTTCGTCCTTAGAATATTTGGCAAGATCTCTTGTCAGCGAGATTGGGGGGCGCATCCTCCTGTTTTTGGCTGCAACAAAAACCACAGGCTATGTTGTTTTTTCTGATGGGGGCGAGCTAATACCCAAATCTTTTGATGTGACTGGCGTGGATGCTGATAGTTTCCTTTTAGATCATAAAGAAGCGAATTGGATTTTGATTGGCGAATGGGAACAGGTCATGGGATCGGCTAAAGCTCATCAAATTGAAAGTGTCCGCGCCATTCAGGGGCGTGATGCCGTGAAGTTAGCGATTCGTGGTATCGGCGAGTCTTTGAAGAAAGGGGAGCCATTTGAGTGGAAGGGGTTAGATTCCGCGAATTTGCCCATGCCGGTTTATTTAAGAAAGTCGACGGTCGAAGAGAAGGCTGCAGTGAGTCCTTAAATGTAAATAATTTTGAGAGTTATATTTGCTTGAGAGTGCTAGCGAGGGGTAAGTCAGATGGATAAAGTATCGTCACACGATGGAAGACAGGCTCGGCTAGGGGGTGCTGTCTACATTCTTCCAAACTTGATTACGACCGGTAACCTTTTTTTCGGTTTTTTCTCAATAATAAAGAGCATGAGTGGCCAATTTGGTTGGGCTTCAGCGGCTATTTTGCTTGCGTCAGTTTTTGATGTTCTTGATGGCCGGGTTGCCCGACTTACAAAAGGTACTAGTGAGTTTGGTGTACAGTATGATTCGCTTTGTGACTGTGTTTCATTTGGGGTTGCGCCAGCTTTCCTTATGTATCAGTACGGACTTTTGGAGCTTGGGCGTATTGGGTGGGTGGCTTGCTTTATGTTTATGGCGTGTGGAGCGCTGCGATTGGCTCGTTTTAATGTTCTGAGCTCGATTGGTAAGGCAAGCGGTGACTTTACTGGACTGCCAATTCCTATGGCGGCCATAACGGTCGCGAGTTTTGTATCATTAATGGTTGATCTGGATCAAAGGCACGCTATGGGGACGCTTGCTGACAACAGTTTTGTGAGAATCCTGCTTGATACTGATGTGAGAAAGTTATTCATGGTCGGTTTAAGCCCTGTGCTTGCGCTTCTCATGGTTAGCAATATCATTTATAAATCCCACAAAGTGTTACGGCTCGGGTCTGTAAGGTCGTTTCAGCTGCTTGTGATACTCGTCATGTTGATGTCAATTGTTGCCTATGCACCCGAAATGGTCGGCTTCGGATTGATATTTTTCTATGTTTTAAGTGGTCCACTGGCTTGGGCATTTGGCTGGACAAAGTTAACTAACGAAGATGAAATCTTCGCGGAATCAAGTTTGGATGAGGAACCATGATGAAGGTTGCGATTATCGGAGCCACAGGCGCGGTTGGTCGCGAGATGGTGGCAGATTTAGAAAGTTCTGCGCTGAAACATTTGGACGTTGGTCTTTTCGCATCAGAACGAAGCGCTGGTGAGAGCGTTTCGTTTCGTGGCAAGGCGCATGAGGTCAGGGCCTTTAAACTTGATTTGCTAAAGGGCTATGATGCTTGCTTGATGAGTGCAGGTGGGGCTTTTTCCCGTCAAAACGCACGCGCCATTGCGGATATGGGCGTCACAGTGATTGATAACAGTTCAGCGTGGCGGATGATTGATGGCGTTCCACTTGTTGTGCCTGAGGTGAATGGTCATGTTTTGAAGGGTCTTCCGCGTGGATCGATTATAGCCAATCCTAACTGCTCCACCATACAGTTGGTCGTGGCCATAAAACCTCTTATGGAACAATTTGGTATTCAACAAATTCACGTATCCACTTACCAGTCCGTATCTGGAACTGGGCAGAAAGGAATTCGTGAATTGTCATCGCAGGTCGAGGCGTCATTTAAGTTTGCTGACATCAGTCCTCAGGTTTATGCCCAGCCCATCGCTTTTAACGTCTTGCCAGCTATAGACGTCTTAGACCAATTCGGGCACTGCTTTGAAGAAGAGAAGATGGTCAGGGAAACCCGGAAAATATTCGCTCAACCAGAACTTGACGTGTTGGCTACAACCGTTAGAGTGCCTGTTTACCACTGTCACAGCGAATCTGTTGCTGTTAGGCTCGCAAAAGCTGCGTCACGACAGGAAGTCCTCGATTGTCTAACTCGCTTTCAGCCCCTGACGGTCTGTCTGGAGAATGATCATTCCAAATTCCCCACGCCGCGTGGCATTGCTGGGTCTCAAGGCGTGCATGTAGCACGGGTGAGGCTTCCTATCGATAGAGAGCGCAGTGATTGGGTTCAGATGTGGGTGGTGGCCGATAACCTCAAGAAAGGCGCTGCCACGAACGCGGTTCAAATTTTGAGCGCAATCAGTTAACATTATAAGGTCTGGAGGACCCGATGATGTTGACGATTTCTAGGCGATCCCTCGCCCATGTCTTTGGCCTAATTGTGCTTTCCCAATGGCCTACTTTATCAAGTGCCCAAGATTCTCTTGGTTCGGACGTTCAAGAGTTCGACAACGCTGAAGATGCAACCCTGGACGGCAGTCTTTCCCAAGCCGGCTCGGACGCTTCAGCCCAGACTCCCGTCGATGCAGCCGGTGAATCTTCATCAGAGTCAGCTCCAAACCAGAATTCTAGCGCTGAGACGGCTGAAAAAATTGGTGACCAAGCCCAACCCGCACCAGAGTCAACTCAAGAGCCTGAGCAAGCACAGCCAGACTCCGCGACAGCCGCGGAAGGTGAATCGAAGACTCAAACGCAATCTGCCGAAGCACCCAGTACAGATCAGCCCGCCGCCGAATCTTTAGCTGCCATTGAACCTGAGTCTACCGAAAAGGAGGCTCCCGTTACCGGAACCTACGGTGGTCGAATCTTTGGACGAAATAAAATTCAGTTAGCAGCCAACCGACCAACGTTTAACGATGGTCAAAAGTGTTACAATAAATTTTATGGCAAGCCGCAGACTCATATTTCGTTTTCCGGGGAGTGGTTTCCACTGGACTGGTGGGTCAATCCTGGGGTGTATACGCGCCTCGGTGTTTACTCTGTGCGAGGTAAAGCCGTGTCGGGAACTGCCGCTGCCACTCAGTCAGCTAACTGTGACGCATTGAGTGTGGATGAGAATAGCTCCACTAATTTACTTTTTGTTCCGATTCAATTAGGTGCGAAGCTACAATTCTCACCGTTTAGGCGCAAATGGCTTGTTGTTGATTACTGGACCGGTGCTGAGCTTGATTGGTGGCAGGAGACTCGCAGTGACTCAGCACTTGGTCTATCTCCAATAGGCCTAGCTTCGGCAGCTCAGGTCTACACGACTACTGGTCGTAAGCGATCCATCAGCGCCGGTGCATCAGTGCATCTACTTTTGAATCCTCTTGACGATAGAACAGTCAGATCCATGATAGAAACCATGGGGATCGGATATGTTTACCTGTCAGGATTCGTAGAGACGGTGAAGTCTACATCGAAAGAAGGTTTGAACTTTGGGCGAAATGTGGTTGGTCTAGGATTTACGTTTGAAGCCTTCAAGTGATTTTGAGTCCCAAGTGAATGATCACTCAGAAGGTGTAGAGATTTCGACTCAATCCCTGTACAGGTTGGATCTTTGCTATCAGGGGTCTGCTTACCAGGGGTTCCAGAGCCAGCCTAATGGTCAAACCGTCCAAGACCATATCGAGAAGGCGTTAGCAACGTTTTGTCGACACCCCGTAAGAATCACAGCGGCTAGTCGCACTGACACAGGGGTTCATGCCGAGCATCAAGTTGTCACATTCAGATCACTGAGCGGCTTAGACATCTGGCGGCTTGTGAAGGGGTTAAATGCCCTTCTACCAAAAGATATTCGCGTCATGAATGCTCAGGTTGTTTCGGATAATTTTCATCCAATCTTTAATTGTACGGGTAAAGTTTACCGATATTGGATTTGGCGCTCGCAAGGTGAATCACCTTTTTATAGCCAACTATCCTGGAGTTTAACCGGAGAGCTGAACTTGGATGCGATGCGCCGTTCTGCGTCTCACGTTATAGGTGAACATGATTTCACGAGTTTCTGCGCCACCGATAGTACCGCAAAAAGCAAGGTGAGGCGGGTTCGAGAGATCCAGTTTATTGAACGTGGGCCCATGATAGAAATTTTATTTTTGGGCGATGGTTTTTTGAAGCAGATGGTTAGGAATTTGGTAGGTACCTTTGTGTCAGTGGGGCGCGGTAAGATCGCTCAGTCTGACGTCAAAGTCATCTTGGCGGCTAAAGATAGAACAAAGGCTCCCGCCACGGCTCCAGCCGAGGGATTGACATTGACGAGAATATTTTATGGCGATGATTTGAGCATAAGGGCTTTGCTTGATCGGCAAAGAAGCGAGTATAATTTAACCCTGTATTCTGATTGGTTATGAATTATTGGATCTTTTTTCGCCAAGGTCCCTGTCGATGATGCTTCGTTCAAAAATAAGATGTGTTTTGGCCTGCTTATCCGTAATTGGATTCGTGTCTTGTCGGACAGTTGCTCCCAAAAAAGGTGATGAAGCTCTTCGCGACTCACAAAGTTCGGCAGGGCCAGGTCAGGATGCACCCAAAGATAATGATGAGGATTCAGGAGCTGACGTGCTCGGTGATGCTGCGGCGATGTGGTCGCCTGCGAATCGACGGGCCAATGCCATGTATCAGTATCTTGTCGCTCAAAATAAGTTTCTTCGAGGTGACTCTGCCGCAGCCGAGAGTCATTTTGAGATGTCCTACAATCTGGATCCGAATGCTTTCACGGGATCTCAGCTTGTCAGAACCAAAATTATCACAGACCCCAAAAGTGACGAGGGATTAACAGAAGCGCGACGGATGTCGCTACTTTATCCCTTGGACGCCAATCTTCGGTTGTTGTTTGGACAGGCTTTGATTTTTAAGCAGGATTATCGTGAAAGCGAGCAGCAGCTCCGCAGGGCCATTGAGTTAGATCCAAAGCTTGAGGATGCTTACAACAGCTTAATAAAGTGTCTCCAAATCTCTGGTCAGACGAAATCTGCCATTGATGTAGCGTACAGAATGACAAAAAACATACCTCAAAGCTCTCAGAGTTGGAGTCTACTGAGTCGTCTACTTGTGGGAGCAAAAAGAGTTAAAGAAGCTGTCGATCCAGCAAGAAAAGCATGGGAGCTGCAGGAAAATAATCCTGAACTTGCACTGATTTATGCTTTGACTCTTGATCTTAATAACAGAGGAAAAGAAGCTGTAAAACTCTACGAGCAGCTGTATAGATTCAATCCTGGCAATACGGATTTAGTTCAACGTATGGTGGCTCTTTATAAAGAGCTTGGTAATCTATCGAACGCATTAAGTCTTATTGATGACATGATTGAAAACAGCTCCGATGAAGTGCCAGGCCTAAAAATGCAGAAGGTCATCATTTTATGGGAAATGCAGCGTTTCGATGAGGCTCTGAAAGTTATTCTTGCCTTAGAACGTGAGTTACCCGATTCTGATCGTGTGTCGTTCATGGCTGGTATAGCCCTTGCCAAAGCTAATCGACGAAAAGAGGCAAGTGGACGCTTCGAAAGAATCCAAAATGAGTCCCCGCTAAAATCGGATGCGATGAAACAACAGGCTGTCATGCTCAAAGAGGATGGCGATCTCAACGGTGCTGTTGCGCTGCTTCGCGCTCTTTCAAGTCGAAAGGATTCTGACGTTTCTGTATATTTGTTGTGGGGTGAGCTTCTTGCTGATGAAAATCGATTTACCGACGCTCTTGCGGCCATTGACGGTGGTTTAATAAGATTCCCGGGAGACCTTAAATTACTCTTTAGTAAAGGCGCGTATTTTGAGCGTGCTGGTGATAAACGCTCTGCGGAGTCGGTGTTTCGAGAGTTGGTTGCTCGAGATCCCAATAATGCTGCGGCTCTAAACTTTCTAGGATATATGTTTGCGGAGCAGGGAATAAATCTGGATGAGGCGGAAGAGTTGATTCAACGAGCCCTAAAGATAGAACCCGATAACGGCGGCTACATGGATTCATTGGGTTGGGTATACTTCCAGAAAAAGCAATACCATCGAGCGCTAGAAACTCTCGAGCGTGCGGTGACCCTTGAAAAAGATGAGGGTGTCATATGGGAGCATATCGGGGATGCGTTGATTGCTTTGGGAGACAAACAGAAGGCGCTCGTCAAGTACAGGGAAGCTTTACGACTTGAAAATGACCCGCGTGATGAGGCTCGTATAAAAAAGAAGTACGAATCACTTTCGAAAGAATTGTCCGGGGGTTGATTTGTTCTGTATTAAAGGACGTCGTCGTCTGGAAGACTTTGCGCGATGCTGCGTTTTTATGGCTGCTATGACATCATCCTGCCAAACCGCGAGGATTATTCGCGAGCCTGCCGCCATACCAGTTATATTACAGCCAGCGTTTAGAAGCTGTTTCCCATCCGAGGCGGAAGCTAAGCTTGAAATTGAAAAAAACGGGGCAAGAGTGTTCGTGTCGGCAGTTGTTTGGTCTATCTTGAATGCGGATGACATCAATCTCCAGGTCAACACGCCATTAGGCGAGACTGTTTTTGATGTTAAGCGGGCGGAAGGTCGGTGGAATACGCAGCCGCCAGAGCACATTCGAATAGGTGAGAGCCGAGATGGTTTGTTACAGGTCGAAGGGTATGATATCCCGTTGAAGATCGATGAGATCGGTTGCATTGTAGCAGGGGTTTGGCCAGCGTCTTGGATGCGTTGGCTGAATGTGTCGCTTGATAATGGACAACAACTTCAAATGACCGGAAGAGATGGAGGCCGATTTATTAAAATCGATATGCCATACGCTACACCTGGTAACGGAACCGGCTTTGGAAGGGGGCTTAGCTGCGTCGAGTTTAAGTGGGGCGGCTTTTTGGGCTTTTTTCAGCGCGTCGTGAACTTATGTCGAGAGAGCTCAAAGAGTGGATTAAATATGAGGCTAACTGGTATAAATGACTATAACGTAATTTGGAATATTGATTATGGCGGCTGAACGACAAGATCGAGTTTTGGATATTTTAAGGGGCAGAGGTATCCTCTCGTCTTCGACTCAACAAGTAGCAGTGGGCTTTATGGAGCGCTGGGGGCTTGATGCTTTCCGTGCGGTGATCGAGACGCATCTAGTCGAAGAAAGTAAGATGGCTGATATCCTGTCGGAAGATCTAAAACTTCCGCGTCTGAATCGCGTTCGTATTCTGGTTGTTGAAAAAGACGTCTTTGAATTTATTCCCTACGAGATAGCGCTTGAATACACCGTGTTCCCGTTTGAGGTAAAAAGTGATGGAACCCTTAAGGTGGCTTTTGCAGATCCGACTAGTGAGGAAAGGATCGCGAAAATTAACGATTTGGCGGGAGGGCGCTTGGAGGTTTATGTTGGGGAGCGAAGTGAGATTATTAGCGCGATTCAGAAACACTACCCTCTGTCGAAGCAACTTCCAAGTTTAGTGTCGATGGTTCGTAATCGTAAGGACTAAAAAAATGAGTTTGAAAGTTATACTGACTGGCGGGGGGACGGCTGGGCATGTGATGCCGAACTTGGCTCTTCTGCCAGAGCTTCGCGCGGCAGGATTTGATGTATCTTATGTGGGTTCTGGCGGTGTTGAAAAGGGACTGGCGCATGCTGCCGGGTTGCCTTTTTTTGAAATATCGACCGGGAAACTGAGGCGGTATTTTAGTATCCAGAATTTTTTGGATATTGGTCGTATTATTTTGGGATTTTTCCAAGCATTCATGCTGATGTTGAAGCTTCGCCCAAACGTTGTTTTCAGTAAGGGTGGTTTTGTTGCGGTGCCGGTGACGTTAGCAGCGTGGATTTGTCGCGTCCCGGTTGTAACCCATGAATCTGACGTCTCCCCGGGTTTGGCAAATAAGATTATTGCTCCGTTTTCTAGGAGAATCCTTTATACGTTTCCAGAGACTGGAAAGTTTTTACCGCTACACCGATCAGAAATGGTGGGGACTCCTGTACGTCAAGATCTTTTTGGAGGTAGCGCAGACAAAGGCCGATCTATTTGTGGTTTTACTGACAAGAAGCCGATCTTACTAGTGATGGGTGGAAGTCAGGGCGCGCAACGAATAAACGACGCTTTGAAAACTATATTGCCAAGGATTACTGTTGATCTCAACGTGGTGCATCTGACGGGTAAGGGTAAGTCTATCGGCTATGCAGGAGCCGGTTACAAAGGTTTTGAATTTCTTGGTGATGACCTTAAACATGTTTTTGCAGCGACCGATCTGGTTGTTAGTCGTGCGGGTGCAAATAGTATTTTTGAAATTCTTGCTCTGAAAAAACCAATGCTTCTTGTTCCATTAGAAGTTGGCAGCCGAGGTGACCAAATTCTTAATGCCAAGAGCTTTACGGAAAAAGGATGGGCTATGACCCTTGCGGAGACGAAGATGACCGCCGAGTCCCTGGAGGTCGCCATCAATGAACTGAGAATTAGTGCAGATAAATTGATTGCACGCCAGTCTGAGGCCAAGGCAGAGTCCGCTTGCTCCAAGATTGTCCGCATCATCAAAATGGCTGCTAGCTGAATATTTTTCGCAGGATTACCTGCAAGCACTAAAAAAGTTTCTTGCGATAACCGATATGTCATCAGAAGCAAATGATTCCGGATGGAATTGCACTGATCCAATTGGTAGTTTAGCGTGCGATAGCATCATCGTTTGTGCGTGTTCGTCTTCGGCTAAAATCCGCCAGTCGTTTTTATTTGTAAGCTTCAAGTCCACGACGAGAGAATTATAGGAGACTGTTGTGAATGTCCTGGGCAAATCTTTGGTCAACCAATTTGTTTCTTTGACGGTGACATTAAATGTCGTTCCATGCCAGGGGTCTTTCGCCTTTTGGATTATGGCTCCGGCCGCTTCCCCAAGCATTTGATGACCAAGACAGACTCCAAGTATGGGCACTTTGCCCATAGCATTTTGGAGCAACTGTTTGGTGCTAGGGTAGTTACTAGGTTTTCCGGGGCCGGGCGAAATGACAATCGGTGTAGGTTTTTCGGCTAGTTTTGCAATGGCTGTGACATCGTCGTAGCAGATTCGGTTTAGCGTCACGAGACCCTTACCGGCATCCCGCAGCCACTCTAGAAGGTTGAAGCTAAAGCTGTCATAATGATCGATGAGATTAATTTGCATCTAGTTAGTCGACATCCTGCCCGAGTCGGGTTGGGGTATAAGGCTATGAGTCAGTCAATCTGTACCGTCGTGTTCTCCAACGGCGGCAGTGAGGATAAAAACATGTTTTTCGCCCGTGCGTCCACCGTGAAATTTTTAATGACTGTATTTCTTATGGTTTCACCGACGGCTTTTGCGGACGTTGAGCCTACGGCCACGCGCGATTATCTGAATTTTCTAATTCGCCTTAATAACAGCTCCCCCCTTGAGCATGCTGCCAGCCGTGGAACGATGGGGCTCAGTTTTGGTCTTGGGTTTGGAGTCTATCATCATGGAGTTGATTCAGATATTTTGCGTGAACACTGGCGAAGCCCGACGCAAGATAATTCCGACAATCAGGCTGATCGTAACCGATTGGCTATACCGAGACTCTATGTACATAAAGGGCTGCCAGCGTCACTTGATGTGGGTATGGTTCTAGGGCAAGAGATCGCTACAAAAGCGAAATTGATTTCCGGCTATCTCCAGTGGACTGCGATTGAAGGTTTAGGAATGCCAGCCGTTGGTGTTCGCGGTAGCTTAAGTCGGCTGATGGGGCTTGCGACCACCGATGCAAGCGCTATGGGTGTTGACGGTATCATTAGTTACTCGGTTCTGAACATGCTGACGGTCTATACGACAATTGGGCTCTCAAGACATCAGATGGAGGTGCGATCTGGCCAGGATTACGGTACAGACTTTGGTTTGACAAAAACTGGTGAGGGAAGCCTTGAGAAGGTCTTATTGGGGCGTAGTCGGTCATTTGGATTGCAGTTCGTGTTGCTACCGCCATTCTTCGTCTCAACAGCGGAGGTGCAGATGAACGGCGACTCGACATTAAATTATCTAGCCAAAATTTCAGTCGGTATCTGACGGTTTAAACGATGGCCTCAGCGCCCTTGTCGATGCCTTCATAGCAGACCGCCCTGACTTTGTCGTTCGGTCGCTCCTCGCGCTTAATAAGCCTAGCGATTTCACGAGCAATCGACTCAATGCTGGTTTCACCCTCAACGAAAAATACGCGGTTGTTTGGCAGAGTCGCTTCAAAATTACCGAGTGACCCGGAATAGGCGAGTGTGACTGGTTCTTCTGACTTGCCACGAAACCCTACTTCACCATTTCCTGACTTGATCTGGCCTAGGGTGGCGATGTGGACGTTATTTCCCAAAATCTCCCGCACGACAAAGTGCTCGAGGTCCGGACGTCTTTCCTCGCCAATGTAAATCTCCATTCGACTGCGGTGGCCGTGGAAAAGTCTCTGACAAAGGCCATTATGACCGGTGATTCCGTGGGTGTAGCGAAAGCTTGCTTCGGTCGGCGCAATTTGTTCTTCGCGAAGCTTCACAGCTAACTGGGTGACTGTAGAGGGAAGGCGGTGGCGAAGGATACGGGCGAATTCTTGCTCGATGGCGGTATTTTTCAGTGCCACGGTGTGTACTGGGAATACCGACCCTTTAGGGGATATATAATCCCAGCGAGCATCTTTGGCCTCGCCTCGCGCCCTACTTTTGAGGGTCCAGCGCTCCCCATTTTCAAATTCGCTATATTGAACCATCTGACTTCCGACCGGGATAATCAGAGCGTGGTCTAGAGTGTTAGCCAAGGTTTGTTTGATGAGGTTTTTTAAGGGGCTGAAATCAAAGACAAAACCATTGTCGTCCAGAGTTCCAGTCAACCAAACGTCAACATACCAGCTGTTTCCGACAATTCCCAGGCTTGGGTCAAAGACGGCGCTGTCGATTTTACCGACATCGCGCACAAAAAGTGTGCTTGTTTGGGCGCTGGTTGGTTCATCAGCCCGTTGATCGTTTCCAGCAGGATTTATTGAGGAATTCTGTCCGTACATTTGAAAGATTGCCCTGTCTCTGCTATGTCATGAACTCCCAAAGTTTTTTGCCCCCTAAATAAGGACTAAAGTTTTGGGTTGTGGCCCGTTGATATACAGCGGCTTATCAAATGATTCAAGCCCAACTAAGTGAGAGTTTAGATAGTTATGAGCTATTTTAAAGAGGTCCGGGTTCGTATTGCGCCGTCTCCCACGGGAGACCCCCATGTTGGAACAGCGTATGTGGCGCTTTTTAACTATGTTTTTGCCAAGAAAAACCAGGGTAAATTCCTGCTTCGCATCGAAGATACCGACCAGGTCAGGGCTAAGTCGAGCTCTGAGGCCATGATTATGCAGAGCCTCCGATGGCTGGGTCTCACCTGGGACGAGGGACCAGATAAGCCTGGGCCTTACGGGCCTTACCGCCAAAGCGAGCGAACTGCGATTTACCGCGAGCACACGGAGATACTGATCAAAACCGGTCACGCCTACCGATGTTTTTGCACCGCTGAGCGGCTAGAGGCGGTTCGCGCTAAGCAACGAGAGGCGGGGGTGACCACGGCTTACGACCGCCATTGTAGGGGGCTTTCAGCCGCCGATGTGGAGGCCAATATGCGAAAGCAACTGCCACATGTCGTCCGCCTTAAAATGCCGGTTTCTGGTGTAACGAGCTTTACGGACGAAATCCGTGGGTTGGTTGAAATCGAAAACACGCGCATGGACGATCAGGTTCTTCTTAAGAGTGATGGCTACCCGACCTATCATCTCGCTAACGTGGTCGATGATCATCTCATGAAAATTTCTCACGTCATTCGTGCTGAGGAGTGGATTAACTCGACCCCAAAGCACGTGGTGCTCTACGATGCCTTTGGGTGGGAGAAACCAAAGTTTGCTCATCTTCCATTGCTTAGAAATGCCGACAAATCAAAAATATCCAAACGTAAGAATCCCGTGGCGCTAACCTACTATCAGCGTGCGGGAGTTTTACCAGAAGCTCTCGTTAACTTTTTAGCCAACATGGGCTGGAGCTTTGGAAACGACGTCGAGTTTTTCTCCGTAGATGACATGGTGAAAAAGTTCGAGTTTAAAAACATTCACCTCGGTGGCCCCGTCTTTGATACTGTTAAGCTGACCTGGATGAATCAGCATTACATGCACAAAATGACGGAAGATCGCTTTGTTGAATACGTCAGAAATGAGATTTTCTCTGAGAGTTACCTTCGTCAGATGAAACCCTATGTCTTGGAGCGGATGAGTCGCTTTGAGCAGTTTGTAGATAATAATTTCTTTTTCTTTAACGGAGCTCTTGATTACGCAGGCCTTGAAATTATCCCGAAAGGTAAAACACCTCAGGAGATTTCGACGATGCTGACGGGGCTGGTTGAGAAACTTGATGATCTTTACGAATGGGAACATGAAAGGCTTAAGGCTGTCACTGAGGCCTACAAAGACGAGATCGGATGGAAGCCAAAAGATATTTTCATGACGTTGCGACTTGCTGTGACGGGTCGTAAAGACTCGCCGCCTCTTTTTGAAACCATGGCTGTGGTTGGTCGTGAAATGGTTCGCTTCCGGTTGCGGGACTGCGCTCAGAAAGTTTTGACGTTTCCGTCCACTTAACGCCTCAGCTTATGGCTGAAGCCAGTACTGGAAGGCTCTGGTCGTAGCGGTATGCTGTGCCGCTATGATTGTCATCAAATTCGCTGTAGGTGTGCTGGATGCCTGCACTCTTTAGTTTCTTGATAAGTTGCCTAGATCCATACTGTAGGAAATACTGATCGCGATTACCGCAGTCGATGAACAGCTTGCTTAGAGATCCAAGGTTGTCTTGAGCTTGTTTGTTGTCGATGCGCACTAGAGGGTCATGCTTCTCCCACTGTTTCCATGTGTCCTCGATTAACTGGCCGTCCACAATATCGATGGGGACGTCAAACCCAAGTTCCGAGTTGGGGTTGGGACTGTAGAAGGCACACATACCAAGCATCATGAGAATATGCGTGTCAAAGCCTGAGAGCTTTTTTTGCATCTTTAGTTCGTTGAGGTAGTTTTTTGGATCTTTATATTTTGCAACGGCTACGGGGATGTCAATGAGGCTTCTTCGGTAAACCCACTCAAATCCCATGTCGCCTGCGTGACATGCGATAGCAGCGAATGTTTGTGTGGTGTCCATGCCAAAGCGCAGCGCCCCGAAGCCCCCGGATGAACGGCCAGCAATAGCTCTGTGCTTGTAGCCTTTAAGAACCGGAAAATTTTGTTCTATGTAAGGTATCAACTCAGAGACGATGTGGTCCGCATGGTTACCGATATATGAACTATTGATGTACTGGCTGCCGCCAAAATCAATATAGAGATCTGGACAGATGATGACACATGGATGCATCAGTTTATGTTTCATAAGCCTAGAGAGACGAGTTGCCAGATCCTCTCTAAAGGGCTCCCAGTTGAACATGGAGCGACCAGCACCCAGCCAGGATGCTAGCAGGTAAATGGTCGGTAGCTTTTGGCCTTTAAGGGCCTCTGCGGGAAGATATGCGGTGTGAGGCCTGACATGTGAGTAACCAGCTCGACTGGTATTTTTTAAGATGTCACTGGCGATACTAAACCTACGAATGGCTGCACCATCGTCCAGAATTTGATCTGCAAAGTTCATTTGGGGTCGTCCTCTTTTGAGAGGTTTATTGGTGAATTTATTTGAGAGACCAACAGCCACTGGATTCAAGTGCCGTGAGCCAATCGGAAGCGTCCATCGTTGCGATAATGAATTCTCCCGTAGCCAGTTCAATACCCTGATCCGTGTAGTTGGACGCTAATAAACTAATCGTGGGGTTGTGGCCAATGATCAGAAGAGTTTTCTCGGCATTGGAGATGCTTGGGGTCACGGCATGACAGAACTCGCGTTGATTATTGACCGTGTACAATTTTGGTTCAAAAATCACGCGGTGAATCGGCAGGTCGGATATGACGCCGGCCAACGTTTGGCGCGTACGAGCGGCATCACTGACAATAGCTCGGTCAATATGACCAAATGCTTTTTTAAGGGTCTTGCCGACCGACTGAGATTGATCTCGACCTCGATCTGCAAGCGCACGGTCGTGATCTGACGGTCCGTCTTTCTCTGCCTTCCCATGCCGCATTAAAATTAAGGTGAGTGTTTTCATGGAGAGTACAATATCGACTTTGCCGGTAAAATAAAGCCCACCTGACGGTGGGCTTTTGAAGATAGTGGCTCCTCAGGACGGATTTGAACCGCCGACCCAGTGATTAACAGTCACTTGCTCTACCGACTGAGCTACTGAGGAAAACTCATAAGGTTAAGGTAATACCTGAGTTGATTGAGTCGTGTCAACGATTTTCTTGACGGAGCAAGCAAAATTTTTCAGTGATTCAGGGTGGTTGCGGCAAGCCTAGCTGGCGCTTTGGATGTTCTTTTTGATGCTATTGATTAGGAAATCAACATCAAAGGGCTTAGCGATAAAGTCATTGGCACCCAATGCCATGGCTCTTTGAATATCTTCTGTGGATTTTCGTCCGGATACCATAATGACCGGCACATTTTTAAGCACACTGTGTGACTTAATAAGATGCACCAGCTCAAAGCCGTCGACCCATGGAAGATTTACATCGAGGAGTATGACGTCAAGGAGGGTTGCCTCAAGAAAGTGACTGAGGGCGTATCCATCTTCAGCCAATAGCACATTAAAGTTTTCGCCCTCTAATACTCTCTTCAGTGCGTTTCGCATGATCTCTTCATCGTCAACGACGAGTACGGTCAGCTTTTGTTTTGATTTTTTTATGTCTCGGAAGTCGGATAGGGAGACGACTTTATTTTCAGACATTTTTTTGCGCGTGATGGAGTCCAGCTGTTTACGGAAATGCTTCCCCGTTGGACCATTCATTTTTGGCTTCAAACTCATCCTTGAGTCCCTTATCTCAGCCCCTTCCTGGAGCTGACCATCACGATGCTAACCTGTTGTGTCTCGGCATGTGGCCTCTATGCTTGAAATAAGCACCGCTGGTACCTCAAAAACGTCTTGCCTAACCCACTGTTCTCATGAAAAGAAGGGGCGTATGTCGCAAATGACCCAAATCATCGTTAATCCCTCCTCAGAAGCCCAGGAAGAGCCACGCCGTGAGGATTTTTATTGGGGGGGGGATGACCCAAGGTCAACTGAAAGCGCCAAAGCATTTCGCAGTTTAAATGACTTATCTGAAGACTCGATGGGACGACTGTCGTCTGAGATTTTTCAAAGACCTAACGTGTTCTCCATACTCGCGCGTGCATTCTCAAATGGCTTAACAAGAGATATATTCTGGAATCTGGACGGCATTGCTGAAGACGACCTTGATAGCTATATAAAAGCGGCGCGAATCTACAAACGAGGTGTTGCAGTTAGCCGAGGCGGTGTTATCGAGCATCATGGACGCTCTCGTGCGACATCTTATGCCATCGACTTTCCCGTTAGCATAAAAGACTGCTTTAAGACTCTCTCTGAAAACGACCTGCTCGTCGTTGATCAAAATGTTGCAGATCAGATTCCTTATGATCTGTTGTCTAAAGTCGTGACATTAAAATTTTCTGAGAGCTCGAAGAATATTCAAACACTCGCGCACGTCACGGCGAAACTTCGAGAGCATTGTGCTGCCAAAAAAACTAATGGCTTTGTGGTGTTTATAGTTGGCGGAGGCATTGCCGGTGATGTGGTGGGGATGGCGGCAGGACTCCTTGGGCTTAAGACGCATTATGTGCCCACGACTTTGTTATCCATGGTGGATAGTTCAGTTGGCGGTAAGGTCGGGATCAACTTTGAACCTTACGGTAAAAATCAAATCGGTCTTTTTCATAATCCAATAGGTGTGAGTGTTTGCTCTGATTGGCTTAAAACACTTCCTGCAGAGGAATTCAGAGCCGGAATCTCTGAGGGGCTAAAGCATGCGTTGTTGGCGGGGGATCTGCAGCTTTGGCAAGAGCTCCTGGACTGTGCCAAAAGTGATGTTCAAAGCTTGTCGGCACAGGTGCTCGCTAAAGTTATTCACGTGAAAGTTGACGTGGTCTCCCGTGATCCCTGGGAGTTGGGCGAAAGGGCCATCTTAAATTTTGGACACACATGGGGTCATGTCATTGAATCCATGGCTTTGAAGAAAGGTGTGAGTGTCCTTCACGGCGAATGCGTCGCGTTTGGGATGCTTCATGCGTTACGACTCTCTCACAAATATTTTTCCATGCAGGCTGACTCGTTCATCGAGGGGATCTTGCGTAGTGGAATTTTACCAAGCAAAGAGAAGCTTAGTGCGATTTTAGGGCCAACCCCAGAGCTCGAAAATAATCGTCAGGATATTCTGAATCTGCTCTTAGCTGATAAAAAATCCAAGGCTGATAACCTCGTCAGATTTGTGCTGCTAAAAGCTCCTGGCGTAGTAGCTCGTGGCACTGACGGAAGTTGGACGGTTCCATTCAATCCAGAAGATGTCTGGATGGATATTAAATCTTTTTGGGGGACACCCGACTGATTGAGTATTGATTAACCAGCCGCGTGTTGGGAAGCCCAAAAAATTTTGTGATGGCTAGTGCCGCCAACGTCGGATTATGGTTTTGCTGGCGGAGAAAAAGCGACTGATTGCTCAATCAATACTCAATCAGTCGGGTGTCCCCAATTTACATGGATCTGCGGTACTTGCCGCCGACTCTGTAAAGTAGCTCAGAGATTTCTCCAAGACTTGCGTGTCGCACAGTGTGCATGAGCTCTGCGAAAATGTTGCGATTTTCTAAAACAGCTTGGCCGAGATTTTTGAGGGCTTGTTCGTGTGTGCTGTCGTTAAGCTGTTTAAATTGATTGAGACGGTTTAGTTGATCGTCTTTTTCATCGTAATTTGCACGAGCGAGCTCGATCTCTGGTCTGACATACTCGCCTGAAAGTACTTTAGGATTCAGGTACGTATTGACTCCGATAATGGGCAACTCTCCCGTGTGTTTGAGATGCTCGTAGTAGAGGCTTTCTTCTTGGATTTTGCTGCGTTGGTATTGGGTCTCCATGGCGCCCAAAACACCGCCGCGAGATGACAATCGGTCGAATTCCTGCAATACGGCTTCTTCGACAGCATCGGTGAGCATTTCCATGAAGTAGCTGCCCTGATTGATGTTCTCACATTTGTTGAGGCCGTACTCACGATTGATGATCATCTGGATCGCCATGGCGCGGCGAACGCTCTCTTCTGTTGGAGTCGTGATAGCTTCGTCATACGCGTTCGTGTGCAGCGAGTTACAGTTATCATAAAGCGCAATCAGTGCCTGGAGAGTTGTACGAATATCATTGAAGTCAATCTCCATGGCATGAAGCGAACGGCCGGAGGTTTGGATATGGTACTTCAGCATTTGGCTTCGCTCTGAGGCTTTATAGAGATCTCGCATAGCCACAGCCCAAATTCTTCGAGCGACGCGACCGATGACTCCATACTCGGCATCGACGCCGTTTGAGAAGAAGAAGCTTAGGTTTGGCGCAAAGTCATCGATTTTCATACCGCGGGCCAAGTAATACTCAACGTAGGTAAACCCGTTTGCCAGAGTAAATGCAAGTTGGCTGATGGGGTTCGCGCCTGCTTCTGCGATGTGATAGCCAGAGATTGAGACCGAATAGTAGTTTCGAACGGATTTTTCGATGAAGTACTCTTGGATGTCACCCATGAGTTTGAGGGCAAATTCAGTGGAGAAGATGCAGGTGTTTTGAGCCTGGTCTTCTTTGAGGATGTCAGCCTGCACGGTGCCTCGAACTGTCTGCAAGGTCTTATCATAAATCTGTTTGTGCTCATCAGGAGACGGCGCGCGGCCTTTTTGTTTTGTGAAGGCTTCAACTTGCTGGTCAACGGCTGTGTTGAGGAACATGGCCAGGATGATCGGAGCTGGGCCGTTAATGGTCATTGATACTGACGTGGTCGGCGAGCAAAGATCAAAGCCTTTATAGAGATCTTTCATGTCCTCAATGGTGGCTATTGAGACGCCAGATTCACCGATTTTACCGTAGATATCAGGTCTGCGGTCAGGTTCTGCGCCGTAAAGTGTGACCGAGTCAAAGGCGGTCGAAAGCCGTTTTGCATCGTCATTTCGAGATAGGTAATGAAAACGGTTATTGGTCCGGTTGGGGCCACCCTCTCCAGCGAATTGTCTTTTTGGATCCTCGCCCGTCCTTCTAAATGGATAAACACCGGCTGTGTAGGGGAAATTTCCTGGGATGTTTTCTCTTAGCACATAGTCAGCAATTTCAGCTCTGCTTTGAAGACGCGGCAGGGCCACTTTGGGTAGGGTGAGCTGGGATAGGGTGGTAAACGATGATTCCACATTCACGTCTTTACCACGGACTTGGTAGGTGAACTCTTTACTGTTGTAGTTTTTTTGTAGCTCCGGCCAGCGCTCAAGCGCGTCTCTGACGTCAGCTGGTATTTGCTTCCAGAGTGCTCGAGCCTCACTGTCAAGTGATTTAGCGATATCAGACTTTCCGGTGTCTATTAGGTGCTTGGCGGATCTCTCTAGTCCGTCGGCTTTGCGAATCATCTCTACTATTGTTGCACGGTGTTCATGGTAGGTCCGAATGGTTCTTGAGATGTCGGATAGATAATTGATCTTCTCGCCCGGTATCAATGAGCCGCGGTGGGTTGATTCAAAGGAATACTTGCGAGTGTTCGACGGCTTAAATCTCGTCTCACCTAACTTAGTGTTTAGTTTTTCACACAGGGCCTTATAAAGTCCATTTGTGCCGTCATCGTTGAAACGGCTGGCGATAGTTCCATAGACGGGATAAGCAGTTTCTTCGACTCTCTGGCCTTTAAATCTTGTGCGACGAAGCTGGGTTCTGACGTCTCTCAGAGCGTCAGGGGCCTGGCGTCTTTCAAATTTATTGATAGCGATAAGGTCGGCGAAATCGAGCATGTCGATTTTTTCAAGCTGAGTCTGGGCGCCGAATTCACAGGTCATTACGTAAAGACTAACGTCACTAACGTCAAGAATTCCTGTGTCACCTTGGCCTATGCCGGATGTCTCAACGATTAAGAAATCAAAATCACGCGTTTTCAGAAGACTTAGGGCTTCTTTGGTGGCGTGGGCAATTTCTTTGCCGCTGGACCTGGTGGCAAAGCTGCGGAGGAACACGCGCGAGTCACTGGCGCTATTGATTCGAATCCGGTCCCCGAGTAGCGCGCCCCCGGTAGCTTTCTTGCTAGGATCAATACAGATGAGTCCTATTTTGACATCAGGATGATCCCACAAAAAGCGGTTGATCAGCTCATCTGTTATGGAGCTTTTCCCAGCTCCGCCAGTGCCTGTGATTCCAAGGACTGGGATTTTCGTTTTTTTGTTTGCCGCTGCGGGCAATGATTTTGCCAAACTTGCAGAATTTTCAGTGCCATTTTCCAGGAGGGTGAGTGCGCGGCTTAGCTTAACCCAATCATTGAACGATTGATTGCGGCCCGCCCATTGGCTCATGCCTACGTCAGTCTCTTTGATCATATGCCCGATAATGCCGTCTAGACCAAGTTTTGCCCCGTCTTCTGGGCTGTAAATTTTTGTGATGCCTGATCTGTGGAGCTCATCCATTTCTTTCAGGGTGATTACACCGCCACCACCGCCGAATATCTTGATGTCTTTTGCTCCAGCCTCGTCCAGGAGCTGGCGGATATATTTAAAGTACTCCATGTGACCGCCTTGATAACTTGAGATGGCGATCCCTTGAACGTCTTCCTGTAATGCTGCATCGACGACTTCTTTGGCCGAGCGATTATGTCCCAAGTGAATAACCTCAGCGCCTCTTGCCTGAAGGAGTCGACGCATGATGTTGATTGAGGCATCGTGGCCATCAAAAAGTGCAGTCGCAGTGACAAACCTGATTTTGTTTTTAGGTTTGTAGTTTTGAAGTTCTTTGGCGTCTTGGCTGATGATTACGCTACCGCGATTTTCGGGAGTGGACATGGCGTTTTTCTCAATTCCTTCGGTTACTTGTGGACCCCGCAGCATACCAAACCTTAAAATATGCGTCACGGGGACAAATTTGGCTGTATTTTCATTAAGTTATAATAGTATTATGGCTTTTGCTCGTTCGTGACCTGGCCGCATGAGGTTTGAATCGTTGGTGCGAAAATTTCTGGATCTTGAATTCTATAATGACTTCGTTGGAAGCCTCCCCGGTGATCCGTCTACTGATGCGTCGTCTCGCGAAGTGTTGAATGCGTGTTACTCGTTTGTTTCACCAACAAACGTGTCCTCGCCCAAACTTATTGCTTGGTCTGATCAGTTGGCGGAGTCTCTTGGTCTTCTTAGTCCGGTTGTAGGTGAAAGCGAGCAGGTTGCAGGTATCCTGTCGGGAAATTCTTTGCGTCCTGGCATGCGCCCATACTCTGCCTGTTATGGTGGTCATCAATTTGGTCACTGGGCCGGGCAGTTGGGTGACGGTCGAGCAATCACACTTGGCGAGTTTAAGGATCTGGGCGGCAAATCATGGGAACTCCAACTCAAGGGAGCCGGAAGAACTCCTTATTCTAGACATGCCGATGGTCGTGCTGTGCTGCGATCATCTCTCAGGGAATTCCTTTGCAGTGAAGCAATGCACGGTCTTGGAATTCCCAGCACCAGAGCGTTGTCGTTAGTTCTTACTGGAGATGAGGTCGTTCGAGATATGTTCTATGATGGTCGGCCCGCTGCGGAGCTGGGGGCCATTACAGCGCGGGTGGCGCCGAGTTTTTTAAGGTTTGGTAATTTTCAGATTTTAAGTGCTCGGGGAGAATACGGGAATCTTCGAACCTTGACTGATTACGCCATTTCAAGATTTAGTTCTGATTTAATGTCAGGCTCTGAGCCTCAGTACACACAATGGTTTGAGGACATTTGCGTGCGAACGGCCAAGTTGATGGTCGATTGGCAGCGTACAGGATTTGTTCACGGCGTCATGAATACAGATAACATGTCGATTCTTGGTTTAACAATCGATTATGGGCCTTACGGATGGCTTGAGGGCTTTGATCCAAGCTGGACCCCCAACACAACGGACGCTGCTGGCAGGCGCTATTGCTACGGTAGACAGCCGCAGATTGCTTACTGGAATTTGCAGCGATTTGGTGAGGCATTACTGCCGCTATTTGAGGGTAATTCTGGTGTCGACAAGATAAAGCACGGGCTTGATCGATATGTTGAGACATTCAATAAGAGTTTTTTTAATGCCTTTGCCCAAAAAATTGGTTTGCAACGCTGTCGTGATCGCGCCGATGAGACGCTCATCACGGATTTAATGGATCTTTTAAAAAGTGTCGAAACAGACATGACGATATTCTTTCGACGTCTGGCCGAGATTGATCCAGCCAAAATAAGCGCAAAAAGCACCTGGGATAATTTGGGCGAAATTTTTGATGCCTTCTATAATTTGTCAGCCGTGCCGCCATCTCATCAACAGGAGGTGCTCGATTGGATGAGGCGCTATGCTAGGAGGTTTGACCTTGAAGGCAGTGATCAAGAGCGGCGATTGGAGCTGATGAATAAGATGAATCCAAAGTTTATCTTTAGAAATTATCTTGCTCAGGAAATCATTGACGAGATTATGCAAGGCACGACCACTAAGTTGCACCAAGTCTTAAAGCGCAGTCGTTCACCTTACATGGATATGGCTGGAGACGAAGAACTATGCAAACGGCGGCCTGAATGGGCTAGATTTAAGCCTGGATGTTCGGCCTTATCATGTAGCTCGTGAGTGGTTACGTTTGAGCTATAAATCAGATTTACCTACGCCGCTTTAGCATCGCAAGAGCTTGTCCTGGCGTCTTACCAAGCCTCCAAAATCCAATCGATGCAAACACCGAGGCAATCAAAGTCAAATCCACTAGAAGCCGTAACGAGGCGTCTAGTTTTGTCAAAATAACGCTGGTTTCTGTCGCCCCGAAGAGAGCGCCAAAGCTAAGTTTTAAAAGATATTCTTGATAGGTATTGTGGATAACGACGACGAGCAATGTTCCTATTGCCAGTTGCGCCAGTGATGTAAAGATTTGCTTCCAATCAACCTTCACCTTATCTGCATACATGCCGCATATCAGTATGACAGCATTCAAAGTTAGCGTCACCGATGCAGTTATCGCTAGTCCCTTATGACCGAATTCCTTCACTAATATGGCATTAGCTAAGTAATTGGCCGCGATACTCATAAGACTCACAAACATCGGAAATCTAGTACGGCCAGTGGCGTAGTAGTAGCTATTCATGACTTTTAAAAGGCCATAGCCAAGAAGTCCGTAACTATAAGCTTCAATCGCCATGGCGGTCGCTACAGTATCAGATGGATTAAATTTACCGGCCTCGTAGAGAATTTGGGTAATCTCCGTCGAGGCAAAGACAAGTGCTAAGGTGCACGGGATCATCAGCCACGCAACAAGGTCCATGGCGTTGATAATTTGCTGGCTAGCTTTTAAGTCAACAGTGCCGCCAGCCTCGGTTATTGACTTGGTGAGGCTTGGAAGTACTGCTGCACCTACGGCGACTCCAAACATCCCGATGGGAAGCTGAACCAGTCGAAATGCGAAGTAGAGCCAGGTGACGGCTCCCGTTTCAAGACTTGTCGCGAAGTTCGTGTTAACGATCACGTTCACTTGGCCAGCACTTGCCGCAATCACCATAGGTCCCATGAGTAGAAGTATTTTTTTGATGTCCTTGGACCAAGGAAATACTTTGGGAAGGAGTGCTTGACCCTTGAGAAGTGGCTTCCAAAGACCCCAGGTTTGGATAGCCGCTTGGGCCGCGCCCCCCAGGAGTGTGCCGAGTGCAAGACCAAAGATCCCCGCATCACCGAAGCTTTCAGTCCACTCTTTTGGTAAATAGTCGCGAGCTAGTGGGGCAAGCCATATGGCACCAATAATGCTAAATAGATTGAAAAGAATGGGAGCCACGCCTGCAAGGAAGAATCCTCCTCGCTGGTATAAGGCACCCTGAACGACGGCCCCAAGGGCGGCAAAACCAATGAAGGGAAATAACAGCTGGGTGAGCGCGACGGTGACCCCATGAAACTGAGGGTCATGTCCATCAAATAGGGTCATAAGCTGAACGAGATCATCGGAAAATAAGATTCCAAGAGTACAAATCAAAAGACTCAACAACATGACAAACTGCAGTGTTTGGATCAAAAGCTTGTCGGCGGAGTCCTTGTCTTCCACGCAGAGGCTTGAATAAACTTTTGTAAAGCTTGAGCCGAGAGCGCCCTCCGCAAGTAGTTCGCGAAGAAGATTAGGTATACGAAACGCGACAACAAAAGCGTCCATGAAGACGCTTGCGCCAAAGACGGCACCGATGACAGATTCTCGAATCACTCCACTGAACCGACTCAGAAGAGTTCCCATCGAGAACAAAAAGCTGGATTTTGCTAGAGACATGTCTCTCCAGTTTAACTGCCTAGGGCTACTAAGGCCAGCCGTCGAGTCCGAGCAGTATGTCCTTGAGAACCGCTAAAAAACGCCTCCGCGCGGCCTATTAATATGATGATTTTATTGGATAAATTTAAGCTTCACAAATCCTTTATGATGCCCCCTAAAGATTTTTGCCTACACCGACGATGGCATGAATAACAGAGGAGGGGGCCTTATGGGACGCTCTCGGACATTCCAGATTTTGCTCGCCCTTGCGAGCCTGGCGCTCGTTGCCTGTAACGACAAGTTTATGGCCCAGTCGGCAAGATCAAAGACCTCGGCTCTTGCGGCCATTTCGACCACCGTTGATGCAGCCGGAAATATTTCCGGGACCATCGATCCAAATGCGGCAGCAACACAGCTTCTGAAATTTAATTCCGGCGAACTGGCTGGCTCTGCGGTCGCCATTCCGCCTGGAGCACTGTCAATACCAATCGCAATAACGGTCGGTTCCGGAGAGTCCCTGACGTCCTCTCAGTTCTTACAAGATGTCGGAATCAATAACAACTCGATTAGTGCCGCCGGCCCAAGCGTAGCGTTTACTCCAAGTCAAGCTGTTCAAGCCAACAACCCGTTGACATTGTCGATTCCGTTCACAATCGGATCGCCCCTATCGCTGACGAACGCAAACGATAATATCGTGGTGCTATACAGATGGACCCAGGTGGTCAACGGCGAATCGTCTCATTCCATGGGTATTATCCCGGCTAAAGACGTGGTGATCGCTAAAGACAAAGTCAGTTTTCAAACCACGAATTTTGGGGTGTTTCAGCTTGGAAGGGCCGAGACGAAAATCATCGAGCGTGTGAACGTGCAGTCGGCGCAGCCGCCGGCCCCAAAAAAAGACCTCAGTAATCCGCTGGTCGGTACGTGGGGCGCCTGTGAAAGTGGAGTCAACCGAAATAACTATTCTGAGCCAGTGTTCCTAAAACCAAAGTGGACGGGTTTAAAGGTCGGTCCGTTTGCTGCCGCAAGCCTTGTCATGCGCGGCAAGTCAGAGCCACTACAAGTTACGAGACATGCTGATGAAAATTGCACAACTAACAGCACGGCAACGTCTGCGCCCCAGGTTAGAGGTTTTTTGGCGACGACCGCGATTTCTTCGAATCCGTCTTATTATTCATTCAAAGATGCCGGAGGTAATGTGTCTGATTCATGTCAGGCTGTATACCCGGTGGCGCCGTTTATCGATATCCAACGGGTTAGTCGGTACTTCCAATCATCGAGCGAAACTCCACCTCCACCTCGCCTATCGGTATCATGGCTGGGAAGTGCGAGTAGTTATCAATTAAAAGTATATAGTAATTCAGATTGCTCATCAACGGACCCTTCAATAACACCAGTGGCGTCTCCAGTTTTTGGAGTCGTGCAGGTGAACGTTGACGGGCCGAATACCGGTTCCATTAAAATATTCGGTGATGGCAATTCATCGGAATGTCTAGAGCTACCACCCCAATTGATTACAGGGCAAAGTGGTTCTAATGCAATCGTAGTCAACGGTATTTCGTTGAATAAGTATGACCCCGTAGGAGACTTTCGCCTTGATTGGCGGAGGCCAGAGGCCAGCGCGGGTACAAGTTACCAACTTGATTTTTTCACTGCTATAAATTGCGTTTCACCCGACCCAGCGCAGCAGCCGATTGTTACCGTCGCCAACACGATGACTATGAATCTTGGAGTCAACACGAAGTCAATTAAGATCACAGATGGCTCTCAGATTAGTCCTACTTCAACTGTCTGCGTGACCACCGCTAAGCTTCCTGCGATCCAAAAGCCTGTATTTACCGGGTATAATGCCGGTAGCCGGTGGATTGGCATATCATGGAGGAGTCCTAGTCCCGTAACCCTTGAGCAATACTCTGGTGTAGGTTGCAGCGGTGGCGTAACGTTGATAAATCTCGATCAGCCGTCTGGGGCGCAGCCGCAAAACTGGGCGAGCGTCAATAATCTAAGTCCCAAAACAAAATATAGCTTTAAACTGCGCACAAACGCGAGTTCACCCGTCTATTCAGAGTGTCAAAGTGTTATGACTGCCAGTGCTGATGCAGCGGATTGGTCGTCTGGTAATGGCCTAGTGTTGAACCCTAGCGTCGACTATCTAGGTCCGCAATTCAACAGTACCGTAACGGATGGCAAGCAGTACAAACTTCGCTTAAGTATCAGTGGGCGCGCACCCGTGGATTCCTACTCTCAAGTTATTCCGAACTCGGGCAGTGCCCAGCTACTAAATATTCCCGTGGATGTGGCTCTGGGACAAATCCTCACGGCCTGGACGCCAGATGGTTGTTCTTTTGTGGGTAGTGATGGGCGACGTTTCCCATCACTCGCTTTACCGATCGATCCTAATTGGGCTGCGCCGACGATAATCTGCGACGGCGTCTCTGGTAATTACGGTGGTGGTGATGCGCTCGGTGGATACCCAACGATGAGGCCAGCGTCTAAAGCTATTAATATTAGGATTACCAACGGTGCGTTCACGATAACAGAAGATTTATATGAATCGGATAACTGTACTTCTGGTACGAGAATTTCCAGCAGAGTGGAGCTGGGAGCCTTGGTTTTGCCGGGTCCAGATTTTCTCAAAGACACATTTCCGATTGATGTAACGTCCAAAGACTTAAGCGGTGTGCTGTTTACGGATGCCGGTGTTCTTGCAGCAAAAACAGATCCAAATCGGTTTGGCTGCGGCATCAGGGACTGGGTCAAAGGTCAGCGCGCCAGCCTCAGAGAGTCTAGGTGCGGTAAGGAAATTAAAATTGGTCGAACCGAGTACGAACGGCTAAAAATTGTGGGAGACCGCCTCTATATATGTGAGATCTCGGGAAACGAAGACGACTATGGAAAGACTCCGGATATGCGGGTTCCATCTTGTGAGATTACTGACCAGTCGTTTTTCTTAAAGAGACAGTGATACTTTTAATTAAGCGAGCAACAGCCTTAAAAAAAAGTAACAGCTCCGAACGTCAATTGTCTGACCCTCAGAGAGTAGTTTTTTTTAGTTTGGCCCGGTTCGGGGGTTGCGACCGGTAGTCCGTAGGCTAGGTAACCTTCGTAATTATCCATCTCGACTTTTGCATTTTCTTCAGAGGCTGAACATAGAAATTTTGAATGCTGGGAGACGCGATAACTTAAAGTGGCCGTCCATTCAGTTAGCCTCGCTCTGGCATCTTGAAGGCCACCGGAACTGCTTTGATTAGTTGCTTGCATGATTCCAAATTTAGTCAGCGGCGCAATACCATAAGCTGCGCTCAACTCCAGCTTTTCGGACAACTGATATGCGAGCATCGCCCGTAAAATAACAGCGTCGATATAATGTCCAGAATCGACATTTTGGTACATGGATCTTCTGGCCCCGATGGCTGGACTCAGTGACAGGCCTTGATCTTCAAATGATACTTTCGAACCAAGCTCCAGGTCTAATCGAGAGTACGAGGATGGTGTTGCAATGCCGGCACTAGGAGATGTAGCAAGACGATTCCAAGCTCCAGAAATATTGATCGGATATCGGGAGTCAGATTTTTGCCACTTGAGCTCTAGATTAAACGATGATCCACGATTGACCCTAAAGTCCTCAGCATGAGTTGAACCGTCGACACGCATATCGGAATTGCCCATCATCGGCATCGAAAGAATCGGATACTGACCAACACCCAGCGAAAATCCGATGGCGACAGCCTTTGGAGATGTTTCAGTGTGCTTCGTCCCATCGTCTAAGCTAGGCCGCGGCACACTCGTCGGTGGCTGAGCCCACACCGTGGTGGTGGTCAGAAGTGCAAACATCGTTATGATGAATCTCAAATGTCTCGCCATATAACTGGACGCTCCGATAAGTCTTTATCCATCGTGGGAGTATTAAATTAATAAGTTTTTATAGGCAATTAAAATCTTATAAAATGGGTCAAATCCCTAGTATGGAACTTTCGAGTGTCGCCCTAATATTAAATAAATACGATTACTTACACCATTGGAGAGCCATACTAAGCCGAGGACTTTTTTACAAATCGTTCGTAAACTCGACCAAGAGCCCACCTCGCCTCGGCAAGGTTCAGAACTGTAAAAAATACGACATAACTTACCAGCATGATTACGAGATTGAGTGGTGGGTTGGGTCCATGTCTGAGCAGCCAGGTCGTCGACAGCATGATAACAACGGTTCCAAAAATTGGTAGCAACGGTCTAAGTAGAGCTCTCGCAAGGCCACCGGTATTAAGTCGCCAGGTCATAGCGGCCGACACGATCACAATGAGGGCGGTCAGACCCTTTGCTATCAAGCTTGCTGCAGCCACGCCCAAAAGTCCGCCGCCGTCGCTCAAAAACGTAAAACCGATCACGAGTCCAGAGATGGCACCTGCAGCAAGCCCAAGCACCAGTGGTAGCCACTGGCGCTTCAAAGCTAGAAGCTGAAAACCAAAGACGACGATCATTGCAAAAAAGAACGCGCCAAGACCCAGGTAAGTCAAAACCTCGGACGCTCCCAAATAGGAGAGGCCAAAAATTAACGTCAAAAGTTCATCATTGAACCAAATCAAAAAAGCGATCAGTGGTGCAATGACTGATATGATCCAAAAAAGAGATGCGTTTATGAGGCGCTCGATTGATTTTGAATCAGATAACGCCAACATTTCAGAATAGAACACCCCAGAAATTGCGGCGGTTATCGGTGTAATGCTTCCGATTAATTTGCTGGCCGATGAATAAAGGCCTGTGGCGGTTGAACCAAGATTTGTTTCAACGAGAAAGAGATCAAATCGGTCTACGATGAGGAACATTAAAATAGCGATAGCAAAAGGAGTGGCAGCGCTTAGAGCTGCTTTCACATCTTCCAGTTTTGGCATGGAAAGTCCCACCATTTTGACGGCTACCACAAAAGACGCGAGTGCAATCAAGGCATTCACGGCATTTGTGATGATTACAAATAGTGTAGCGTCATCAGGAGACTGAATAAGGCTGAATACCGCTGCCACTGAGAGAAGCTTTGCTATAATCGAAATTAAGCTTAGCACCGCGAGTTTTTGCTTTGCAGCCAAAATCCAAGACGAATCAAGAGCGCTTGTCAGCATAATAAAAAGAGATGTGAAAACGGCGAGCCTATAAGGCCCAAGACTCGCACTACCCATCATCATGAGTATGAGTACGATGGTCGCAAAAACAGCTAAAAAAAGTTTTGCGCAGACGACGCTACCGTTGACTCGGCTCTCCTTCTCGCGCGTCCGGGCCTCGCGCATGAGAACAGGGGCAACCTGTGGGAATCCGAACGTTGTAAAAACAATACCCCACTCCAAAATCCAGAGTGCGTATTGTGCGGAGCCGAAAGCGTCAACGCCAAGCCTACCAGCGATCAGATGCAGGTTTACCAGAGGCACAACTTTGTTGGCTATCTCACCGAGAAAAGCCATAAACAAGGTCACAGCGATGCGCGTCTTGTTCACTCGGTCACCTGAGATTCGCTACTAGCAATTACTTGGCCTTTGTTTTTCCAGCTGTTTTTGTTTTTCCAGATGGTGCCGCTGATTTTGCTGCTGCTTTTACCTTAGTCTTTCCGGCCGTCATCTTTGCAGCTAACAGCGGTAAAGCCATTTCGATCGTAACTTGAGCAGGATCCAGATCTTTAGGTATGGATGCTGAAATGGTTCCGCACTTTACGTAGGGTCCAAATTTCCCCTCGTAAATCCCCATGTCTTTACCAGTCTCAGGATGGTGTCCCAGTTGCTTCAAAAGTTTTGCACCAAAACGGCCTCGTTTCTCCTCGCGCAGTAACTCTGTGGCTCGTTGGAGGCCAATCGTGTATTTGTCGTCGGTCTTTTTGAGCGAACGCATATCAGGTCCGCATTTGACGTAAGGACCAAAACGACCGTCATAGACGGTGATCATCTCCCCATTGTCGGTAAATTTTCCTAAATCCCGCGGAAGGCTTAGGTACTTGAGTGCTTGCTCTAACGTTAACGTCTTGAGGTCTTGATCACGTGGCACGGAAGCGCGCCGTGGTTTCTCTTTTGAACCTTCGACCTGCTTACCGACTTGGACATATGCTCCAAAGCGACCGGTCATCACGTAGACTTCCTCACCTGTAGGTGGATATTTACCGATACTTTCTGGACCTTTGGCTTTGGTCTCAAGAATCTGCTTGGACTCATCAAGCGTCAAATCCGCCGGAGCAATTCCTTCTGGAATTGACGCGAATACGCCTTCTTCCTCTTTGACGTCTGTTTGCGAAAGGTATGGACCGAATCGGCCGATTCTTATTTCCAGCTCTTTACCAAGTTGTGGGAGTACGATTGATCGACTGTCTTTCGGGTCAATTTGCTTGGTTTTAGCTTCGACGAGCTGCTTAAGCCCTTTTGGTCCAAACCAAAACTTTCCTAAATAATCTAGATGATCCAGATTTCCTTCTGCGATGCTGTCCAGATCCTCCTCCATCTTGGAGGTGAAATCAAGATTCACAAAATTATCAAAATGCCGCTCCAAAAGCTGCACAACCGCAAAACCAGTGAAGCTTGGGATGATGGCATTGTTTGACTTTGTAACGTATTTTTTGTCAAACAAAGTGGATATGACGCTGGCGTATGTGGAGGGTCGACCGATGCCCGCCTTTTCCATGGCCTGCACAATTGAAGCCTCGTTGTAACGAGCCGGCGGTTTGGTTTCATGCGAGTCCGGGGATACGCTGACTAGGTTGGGTTTATCGCCAACTTTCATAGGAGGCAGTAAAACATCACTTCCCCAAGAGGCGTCACCCGATTCAAGATCCTCGTCATAGGCTTTCATGAAACCAGGAAACACTATTTTGGTGCCGGTTGCGTTGAACAACGTGTTTTCGGCGCTGATGCGAACCGACATCGAGCTTTTCTTTGCGTCCGTCATCTGGGATGCAAGAGTGCGCTGCCAGATGAGTGTATAGAGATCTAGCTCTCGATTAGATAGTCCCGTTTTTTCAGGTGGCAGGAATGTTCCAGCGGGGCGGATAGCTTCGTGCGCTTCTTGAGCGCTTTTTGATTTTGCGGAATACTGCCTGGGCTCGTTCGAAAGATACTCAGCCCCGTAAGTTTCTTTAATGATAGACCTGGTTTCGGTGAGCGCTTCCTGTGACAAGCTCGGCGAGTCGGTACGCATGTAGGTGATAAAACCCTGTTCATAGAGATTCTGAGCTGTTCGCATGACGTCGCGCGTTGATAGGCCAAGTTTTCTGTTGCCAGCTTGTTGCAGGGTGGACGTGATAAAAGGTGGCTGTGGTTTCGTGGTGGACTGTTTTTCTTCGATGTTTTGTACTTGCCATGTGGCTGTTTTAAGGCTGTCCGCAAGGGTTTTAGCTTCTTTGCCAGCTAATACGATCATGTCTTTTGTTGCGTTGAGCGCGCCAGTGGTTTCATCGAAGTCTTTGCCCTGTGCTACACGCTTGTCGCCGATTGAAAGAAGTTTGGCCTCAAATTCTTTGCCTTCAAACTTCAACTTAGCAAGAAGGTCAAAGTAATTAGCTTTTTTAAAACGCATGCGTTCGCGTTCACGCTCGACCATCATGCGAAGCGCGGCTGATTGAACACGGCCAGCCGATAGACCGTACGTCACTTTTTTCCAGAGGACGGGAGACAGCGTGTATCCAACTATCCGGTCTAGAATCCTTCTAGCTTCCTGGGCGCGCACGAGTTTATCGTCAACAGTTCGCGTATTTTTAAGAGCTTTTTCGATCGCTGGTTTGGTGATTTCGTGAAACACCATGCGCTTAACCGGACATTTGGGCTTCAGTAGTTCAAGTAGATGCCAGCTTATGCTCTCTCCTTCGCGGTCCTCGTCAGTCGCTAGGTAGAGTTCATCAGCGTCTTTTAGCTTTTCTTTCAGTGTCGTTATGATTTTCGTTTTGTCTTTAGGCACGATGTAAAGGGGCTCAAACTTATTATCGCAATTAATCCCGATTTCTTTTGCCCACGGCTCTTTCTTGTATTTCGCCGGAATATCGGCGGCCGATTGCGGAAGATCACGAATGTGTCCCATGCTTGCTTCGACCGTGAAGTTTTTGGGAAGAAACTTACGTATAGTTTTAGCTTTAGTGGGTGACTCAACGATGACTAGATAATTTTTTTCCAAAACCCGCTCCCAAAGGCGAATAAATTGAAACGAATGGTCTCTGCTATCTATATATATAGTAGAGATCGTGTGTCATTCTAGGTCCCTACGGACGCGACAGAATCATGATAATGTGCATATAGTTAGAGGTAGATTCCACAATATTCTTCCACCCATGCGCTAACTAACTAAATTTTTTAGCTAAAAATATTATTCGGTACCAATTAAACGAGGTGTTTAAAAAACAAGCTAAAAAAACAACCGCTGATTACAAAAATCAGCGGTTGATTCATTTCGGAGGATGTCTGGATCAGGCTTTGACGCCAGCCTTTTCGTATTTTCGCTTGAACTTCTCGATCCGGCCCGCGGTGTCCACAACTTTGTGTTTGCCCGTGAAGAACGGATGAGATGCACTCGTCGTTTCTACTGTGATCATGGGGTATTCTTTGCCGTCTTCCCACTTGGTGGTTTCAGTTGTATTCACCGTCGAGCGGGTCATAAAGGACCAGCCGTTGGAAGCGTCCTTAATAACGACGTGGCGGTAGTTGGGGTGGATGTCTTTCTTCATTGCCGATGTCTCCATACTTTCTCAATAGTTACGGGCCGTAAAGGTGCGGCTCCAGCTGAGAATAGACGGCGGAAGATAGTCAAAATGCGTCCTAAAGGCAATAGTAAATATGGCTTGAGTGGGGGGGTTTACACAGAGGATCGGGTCGGTTATCATTTTTCTTGGCAATAACCCGCAATTACGATGTTTTCCCCCCAATCGCAGTCCTTATTTGAGGCGAGCCTGGAGCCCCACGTGAACACAAAAAAATGCCCACGTTGTGAACATCAAGCCATTCTAAGGCCCCGTAACTTTAGTGACCAAGCCGTTGCGTCTTTGGTGTCCTGGGGTGATATGGACCGCAAAATCGTGGGGCACCCCATTTGCGATGACTGTCACGAAGAGCTGCGTGACGCCTTGATCGATCATCAGAGAGCTGCCACAGAGAAAGAGGCCGCGGCAGGACGCGCGCGCAACCGACGAGCCAGTTAATTACGAGCATTTACCGGCTAATTTTATTGATTTCAACATAATTCTATGGTTAATAAGCCCCGACATTGTGGAGCTGATTAATCATGCGTCAAGACTATAAACTCCTTGATTCCGGGGACTTTCAGAAACTTGAGCAGGTGGGACCTTATAAAATTGTCCGACCTGCAGCTCAGGCTGTCTGGAAACCCCGACTTGATAAAAAAGAATGGTCAAGCGCCGATGCCACATTCGAGCGTTTTTCAGGCGGGGATGGCAAGTGGACCGTCCGTGATCGCTCTTTACCCAAAAAGTGGACCATTGAGCAGGGGCCCGTGACGCTCGAGATTTCGCTGACGGATTTTGGGCATCTTGGAATATTTCCTGAGCAAGATGCCAACTGGGATGCACTCCACACACTCATTGCAAATCGCCGAAACTCCGCCGGAGAGATGAACGTTCTCAATTTGTTTGCATACACAGGTGGTTCAACCTTGGCTTGTGCGATGGCGGGAGCAAAAGTGGTTCATCTTGACGCGTCAAAGACGAGTGTGTCTTGGGCGCGCGACAACGCAAAAGCAAGTGGTGCTGAGGATAAGCCGATTCGATGGATTGTCGACGATGTTCAGAAGTTTGTTGAGCGCGAGGTTCGACGAGGTAGTAAGTATCAGGGTGTAATTTTAGATCCGCCAAGTTTTGGGCGTGGTTCAAATAATGAAGTTTGGCAAATCGAAGACCACATGGTTCCGCTTTTAAATAACATCCAAAAAATTTTAGCGGATGATTTTTTATTCATACTACTATCGAGTCATAGCAATGGCTATACGCCGCTTGCGCTTCAGAATCTTTTACTTGGCGTTGTCGATGGTGCCGAGGGGCGATTTGAAATCGGCGAAATGGTCGTGAAGGAGCAAGGATCTGGTCGAGTTTTGCCAAGTGGTGCCAGTGCCCTTTTTGTGCGTCGTTGAGGTTTCATGACGAAGTCTCATGTCGTGATCACAAGTCCTTCGAACCAGACAATTAAAGATCTGGTTAAGTTAAAAAATCGAAAAGGCGAAGAATCCGATCACTCGTTTCTGGTGGAAGGAGCTCGTGAGGGGCAGAGGGCTCTGAGTGAGGGTTTCCAGCTTAAACAGCTATTTATGTGCGCGGAACTGCTGGATTCAGATGGTCAGGCGTTTATCCGTCAGGTTCCGCAAGACGTCCGCACATCCGTTAGCCGACAAGTGTTTGCAAAAGTTGCAACGCGTGAGGCATCAGGTGGAATTTTAACAGTTTTTGAGCCGAAAAAGTTTTCGTTTGCTGACATTTTGAAACGCGGGAAGTCGCAGCCAGTTTTTGTGGTTGTTGTCGAAAATTTAGAAAAGCCTGGTAATCTTGGTGCGATTTTGCGGACAGCCGATGGAGCGGATGTACACGGCGTTATCATATTGGGAGCCACTGTCGATGTATGGAATCCAAATGTTATTCGTTCAAGTTTAGGCGGCGTTTTCAGCGTACCGACAGTTTCTTTAAGTCACGCTGATTTTTTTGAATGGTGTCGTGATAACAAAATAAAAACCGTAGCGGCCGCATTGAGCGATCGCAGTGAGCCAGTATTCGGCGAGGACTTAGCTAGCTCCGTTGCGATTATTGTCGGCAGTGAAGCTCAAGGTTTGAGTGACGTGGTCCTTGAAAAAAGTGATCGTATTTGTATGATTCCCATGCTTGGCATTTGCGATAGCCTCAACGTATCCGTGGCGGCAGGCGTCCTGATGTACGAGACCCTGCGTCAAAGAAGTAGGGTCTAGTACTTTCAAAAACTGAAAAATCCGTCCATTTCTTTATGAAAATCAGCCCCAAGTCGGCTGGTCTAGTCAATCATTATAAAAATCACCCGATACCCTAATATAACGTAATTGTTTAATTTTTTATATTTTACAGGGTCCAAACGATGGCCGCTCGAAAACATTTTGAGACATGCCCCATGCTAGCGCGCAGTGATTGGGGTTTATCAAGCGTTAATAGTAAAGGACTATCTCATTGCATCAGCTCGGTTCAAAGCGCAGTTGGTTTTCATGGTCCCAAGGTTGCTGGCTGGCTGGTTTTTCTCAATGGATGTCATCGCGGCGAGGATATGCGGTTGCCAGTGGGTGAGTCGCAGATTGGATCATCATGGTTAAATGACTGCATCGTGACCGGTGTTGGCGTAGGTAGCCAGCACGCTGTCATAAAAGCTGGAGTGGGTGAGGCTAACATAACTCCAGTGGCTGCTAATCGTCTTGTGAAGGTCAATAATAATCTGATTTCCGGTCGCCAAGCGTTAGACGATGGCTGTCTGATAACGATTGGCGAAGTGCACTGTATTTACCGCAGTGCTGATGCGTTCTCGGCAGGGTATATTCCGCCAGTTACGCCTGTTCCCATCCATATGCCGGCTCAGACTCTGCCGCTTGAGATGGTTTGTGGGTGGTTAGTCTTTAGCCGAGGTGTTTGCACTGGGCAGGACTTTCGACTGATCCACGGTAGCAACCGCATAGGGTCCGCGGCTGGTCTTGAGCTCAGTATTCCCGATCCGAATATTTCAGCCCACGCCCTGACCGTCGAAGCATCATCCAAAGAGTGCAAAATTCAGTGGGCAAAGGATTATAGGCTCGTTCGAGTCAATGGTCGTGAGGCTCAGGCCGGCCAGGTATTGGTCGACTCTGACGTTGTTGAAATTGATCAATTGGAGGCATACGTCAAATGGCTTCGCAGTTGACCAAAGTCAACAATGTGGGAGTTGGACGTCGCTTGGCGATGACTCTGCTGCTTTGGTCGATTCCTGCGACGTATTTGCAGGCGAAAGACGTGGAGAGATCAGCCACAAACAGAGTAGCTGACATTCTTGAGGTGCGACATTTAGACAATAAAAAAATTAGGATTATCTTTAGTGCGCAAGAAAATAACGGATCGCAAAGGTTCCCAATATCCACTATTGATCGTTCGATGGTTAGGATCAATTTTGCAAACGTTTCGGCTCCTCCCGCAGATGTCGAGTCATTGACACTCAATGGTTCAGGGTCTGCCGAACTAAAACGAGCGATGTTCGTCGGCTTCAGTCTAAATCGTAAGCTTAAGACCCGTGCAATTGACGAGATTCGTGCGGATGTCGGAGAGTTACTGAAGCAGCTTCCCGCGGAGATGCTAACTGTGGCAGCAATTTCCGAAGACAGCGCTAGGGTGATTGCCGATGTTACGCCGCAAAAAAGTGATAACATTAATCGAATTTTACAGCAGCTGCAGTCCTTGGACGCAGAAGGCGAGGGGCCAGCCATGGCTAATACCCTCTGCGTTGCGGCAGAGCGTTTCCACGCGTGGGATCTGTCAGGATTTCGCAAGGCCGATCAAAAAGTCTTAATTATGTTGTCCCCCCCTGGAGATTCTCCCTCAACAGAACGATTTCGAGGGCAAAACTGCTGGCGAAGCTTGCTTGATCAAGGTGTGCGTGTCTTCTTTGTGTCTTTCGGAGATGTTGTGGGAATAAGCCCGTTTGATTTGAGTGCTGTGGCTCAGGATAGCGGAGGATACGTTCATAGGGTTAGTGGGCCTGTTGAAATGAACGCAGCGGTCAAGAATGTTATTGCTTTGCTTCAAAACGAGTATGCCGTCGACGTGCAGGCGCCATCAATTGCAGTCGATGATCAGCCGCTTGAGCTGAGCGTTAGTGTGACATACCATGATACAACCTTCGAGAGTAATGTCTTCAATGTTGGTTTTGTGATTCCCGAGCTTGGCGTAGGTGTCGCATCGGCAAGAAGTATAAAGTCTGATTCAGCAGATTCAGGCGGGGAGTATAAAGACGACGTAGGTCGTAGCATCAATCACCAGGCTCTTATCCTAGGCGGTGTTTTGATTGCTTTGATGTCGATTGCCATAATTGTGATGTTAAGGCGTCGCGGTAAAAAAATTTCCTGTAGTTCATGCCGAGCGACCGTCAAGCCCGATCATTCGGATTGCCCATTTAGAAGGCCTAACTGCACGGCGCGCTTGGTGTACATCGGAGGACCCTATGCTGGTCAAACCATACCTCTTCAGCCTGGTGAAACAATCCTTTCAAAGATGAGATTGAAGCCGGGCTCGATCTCCATATCTGGGCGCGGAATAAGTTGGCTTCATCACGGTTCCATTATGGTTGATGGTAGTAAAGCTATATACACCCCATCAAAGCCTGCCCGAGATCGTATTAATGGATGGCTTGTAGGTGAGTCACGCCTGCTAGGCCTTGGTAGCGTGTTAAAGCTTGGAGACCAAAATCTCCGGTTTGAGGTTAAAGTGCAGGGAGGTACCCGATAGGGTTTGAGCAATTTATGGCGCGTCGCTTTTCCATAAAATTCAAAACAGGACCTTGTTCCGGACAGGCTTTTTCCATAGGTCCCGGCGAGTATTTGTTTATTGGATCTGGTGATAACTGCGCCATAAAAGTGAAAGATGACCCGAGTGTGAGTCCTACTCATGCATGTATCTACCATGATCCATCTGGAGCAATACGATTCAAGGATATGGGTAGCCAGTTTGGAACATTCAGAAACGGCAAGAAGCTAGTAACCCCAGTAAAACTCAGGGCTGGTGACCGCATAACTCTTGGTCAAATATCGACGTTTCAAAGTTCATGGTGGAATGCTTTACAGGTAACCAAGTTGACTAGATTTAGTATTTTACCCGCGCAATTAGCTCAGGTGAACAAAGCATCATTTTCGCGGAAGGGTGTGCTGGCAGGAATTCTCATGACGATGGCTTTGGCTTTGGTTGCTGGCGCATTGTTCTTTCGAGGCGATATGCAAGGATTTGCAAGCCTTTCAGGTTCGGGAAAAGAGGATCTTACTGGAGATGCCGCGATTTCATCGCGGTCCAATCAAGGTGACTTGGGGATCTTCAGTGGAGCCCTCAGTGCACGACTGTTTGGTACAAAGTCAAAGCGCGCTGCAAAAAGTCGGGTTGAGATGACCCCTGAGCGTAAATTCATATGGGATGAGATCGTTGCGATTTCGAGGCGTTTCGGTGATCCACCCCCGACGGCGATGGATCCAAGATTTGTAAGAGAGGTCGAGCGTCATCTGAAAAACTTTACGAGAGGCGGCTATCACAAGCAGCTTCTGGAGAGAAAAGATTTGATGTGGCCGGAGATAGAACGAGTGCTTACTGATAAAGGGCTGCCCGTCGAGTTGGGTTTTATAGTTTGGGTGGAATCTAATTTTCAGTATGAGGCCGTTAGTCCTGTCGGAGCATTTGGTCCCTGGCAGTTTATGCCGGAAACGGCTAGGGAGTACGACCTCAGAGTTTCGAAAGCGATCGACGATAGGCGCGATCTGTCCAAGTCTTCTGCAGCCGCTGCAGATTATTTCACAGACCTTTTACGAATGTTTGGCACAGAGCGTTACCTACTGGCGGTGGCTTCCTACAACACTGGTCAAAATCGTGTGAAGCGATTGCAAATTGCGGCCACCGTCAATAAGGAACGCTCAAGTGATTTCTGGCAGATTCGTTATATGCTGCCCAAAGAGACCGCGGAGTATGTTCCAAAGTTTATGGCGGCAGTGATCATTGGGCGAAATCCTGAGCGATGGGATGTGTCTCACTAGCATGTCTGGTGTTCAAAAATTCATCTAAACAGCTGTGGGGTCTCTGGTTCCAGGTGACTCTGTCATTAATTCATTTGTGTTTTTGGTTGGTTACATAGCGGGTGTGCGTCAGAGAATTAAGTTGCTACGAATGCCCCACGATGTATGCTCAAGGCAGAACTTAATCCTCAATGTTTTCGAGGCATTGGCTATGGAAACCGGCAATCATGCGTCCATCCGATTTGATCGAGGAACGATTGTTCTCGAAAGTTTCGAAGACGCTGCTTTGTCTATCTTGTCAGATTGGGTTCAGTTCGACACCAGAACCCGTAATTGGCGAGGGGAGGGCCGTCACTATCGCGAGGTTGCCCTGGCTCTTCGCGGATCTGGTTTCAAATTTAATGACCTGGCCCGCTCCTATAATCTGCTGCCGCTTGACTTGAAAATTCCTCTCGTTCCCAGATCTCACCAAGTTACTGCAATCACCGAATGGACGAAAGCTGGGCGCAGAGGCGTTGTCAGCTTGCCGACTGGTGCTGGAAAGACAGTGCTCGCCGTTATGTGTATGTCGGAGGTCAGACGACCAACTTTGATTTGTGTGCCGACGATTGATCTCATGAATCAATGGCGGGACGTTTTGCAAAAGTTTTTTTCAGTAGATGTTGGGATGCTTGGAGGGGGCTCCCATGACATTAAAGATATTACCGTTGCGACCTATGATTCCGCTGCACTTCAAGCGGAGCGACTGGGTCCTAAGTTTGGTTTTGTTATTTTTGATGAATGCCATCATTTGCCCGCTCCGGGATACTCAATGATCGCTCAAACGCTTATCGCACCTTTCAGGTTGGGGTTATCGGCGACTATCGAACGAGCTGATGGCGGCGAGGAGCGTCTTTACGATCTTGTTGGTGACTTGGTTTTCGAGGGGCGATTCGGTGAGCTTGAGGAGAAGACGCTAGCGCCGTATAAAGTCGTTCAAGTTGAGGTCGAGATGACCACAGACGAGTTGACTCGTTATAACCACGCTAGAAGTGTCTACAAAGCGTTTCTTAGGAGTAGTCGTATTAACTTCGCCGATGGAGACGGATGGGCGCAGTTTATCGCCCTGTCGGCGCGCTCACCACAAGGTCGGGCGGCTATGCAGGCGTTCAGGGAGCAAAAACGGCTTGCCCACGCCGCGTCGAACAAACTGTTGGAGCTGTGGCGTATTTTAAATCTACATCGGGGCGAGCGCGTCATCGTATTCACCGATGAAAACTCATTGGCTTACAACATCGGGCGGCAATTTTTTGTTCCCGTTTTGACACATCACACCAAGCCTCTAGAAAGGACCCGTATTTTGGAGTCATTCAAGCGGGGTGAAATAAGAGTTATTGCAACGTCAAAGGTACTAAACGAGGGCGTGGATGTACCAGAGGCTAGCGTTGGCGTGGTTCTCTCGGGAAGTGGAACTGTGCGCGAACATGTGCAGAGGCTTGGCCGTATTCTTCGGCATCAAGAGGGGAAAAATGCGGTTTTATATGAAATTATTTCGCGTGGAACTAGTGAGAAATATGTGAATCAGAGGCGCAGGCAACATTATGCTTACCAAGGAACTCGTCCAGGTTACAACTCGTAACGGACGCCTATTTCCAAAATTTCTGAAGAACTCAGATCCCCAGATCCTGGCTGAGGCTAAGGGGCTGTGTGACTTCTTCAATAAAGTTCCTGGTCGGAGGTTTGGTGAGGTTGAGGATGACCTCAAGAGCTCCGTAGGCTCTGGTCGAAAAAAATCTTTGGCAAAATTACTCCTTGATCGCTGTGATGTCGCGGAGTCAGATCCCGATATATTTGACTGGAGATGGAGTGTATTTACTGCAGCCGAGGGCTTGAGAGATCAATGCAACGGCGATTTTCAAACGTTTGCACAACGGATGCAAGAAACATTTGAAGGCTCTCTTGGAGAAATGCGCGAAAAGCTTTTCTCTGATCTGCCGAGCGCTAAATTTATTAAGTCGTTTGAGTCCATGACAAGTCGCGACCTTATTGACTTGTATAATTTATCAATGGTTAAAACGATTTTATGCTTTGCGAAGGAAGTAACACTTGAGCTGAAAAATCCTTCGCTGGCCGTCAAGCGAGCTGTGATGCAGCGGCTTCGATTTCATCGCCTGGTTGGTGAACCATCAGTTGACGATTCGACAGGCTCGTTTAGCGTGGTCGTGAGTGGGCCGCTGGATGTTTTTGGAGCATCTGGCGGCTACAGTCATAGAATGGCCAGTTTTTTCTCATTCATTGTGACTCTCCAAGAATGGAATCTTGAGGCGGATTTAAAATGGAAAAACAAGCCTCTAAGAATGTCTTTAGATCACAAGTCAGGTGTTGGCGCTGGATTGGCAAAATCGACCGGCGCTTTCATTCCGCCTGAATTTAAACATGTCATTGAGGCCTTCAAGAACGACGATCGTTTTGTTGTAAGTGCGGGAGAAAATTTTATTGATTTCGGCGGCGAGGAGTATTGCTTTCCGGATTTTGTAATCAATCATGCTGGAAAAACTTTTTTCGTGGAGTTGTTTCATGGGAGCCATCAAGGGCAAATTGAGCGGCGCTTGAAAATTCTCACGCGAGAGGCAAGACGCGATATTTTACTTGGCGTTGAGCGTAGCTTGTTAAAGGACAAAAAAATAAAGGAACTCGTGGAGAGCAGCGAGTGGTTTAAAAACAGTGGCTTTCTTTTTAGTCAGTTTCCAACACCCGGAGCCATTAAGAAAGCAGTCGTAAATCATGACTAATCAGGATTTACCAAAAAAATCTGTGCTTGATCATGTGCTTTCCGATGTTTATGGATTTTCACAGTTTCGGCCCCGGCAGCGGGAAGTCTGTGTGTCAGTTTGGCGTAATACTGATGTTTTGCTAGTCATGCCTACCGGTGCTGGCAAGTCGCTATGCTATCAGTTACCGACTTTAGCCAGGCAAGAGGCCAGGACATTGGTCATCAGTCCGCTCATTGCGTTGATCGAGGATCAGTGCGCCAAGCTAACGAAATTGGGAATCTCTGCCGTGCGTATTCATTCTGGAATGTCCCGCTTTGATTTTCAGGAAGCGTGTGAGAAATGGAGTGACGGTGTGGCGCGTTTTTTGTTCATAGCGCCTGAGCGTCTAAGTCACGGAAGCTTTCTTGAGTTTCTTGAGCGTAACAAACCATCTTTGATAGCTGTCGATGAAGCTCATTGTATTTCCATGTGGGGTCACGATTTTAGAGCTGATTACAGGAATCTGAGCTCGAGGCTTGAGCGGCTGCGTCCTGCGGGCATTGTGGCCTTGACGGCAACAGCCACACCCGAGGTGCAGAGAGACATTGTTTCTCAGCTCCGTATGCGCAAGCCTGACATCTTCATACATGGATTCAGAAGGGATAATCTCTCAATTTCACTTCGCAAAATATTACCAGAGAATCGGGTCCAAGCGTTGCAAGCTATTCTCAAGGATTCCGATAAATTGCCGTGTTTGGTTTATGTTCCCACAAGAAAGTTGGCGGAGTTAACTGCGTCTCAACTTGATGGGCAGCTACGAGTCAGGGCTTTCCATGCTGGAATGCCGGTTGATGAGCGAAGAAAAATACAAGATGATTTTATGAACGATGAATTAGATGTGGTCGTTGCAACCAGTGCCTTCGGTATGGGTATTGATAAAGCGAGCATTAGAACGGTGGTGCATTTTGCCGCACCCGGATCCATCGAATCTTACTATCAAGAAATTGGACGTGCGGCACGGGATGGGCGCCCGGGTCGCGCCATACTCATGTATTCACCAAGTGACAGGAAAACTCACGATTATTTTCTTGAGCAAAACTATCCCCCGACAAAAATGCTGCGAAAAATATATGACACCATTGGCTCAGGGGCAGAAAGTCGCCTAGATGTTGAAATGAAACTTGGTATGTCGTCCGAGGACGCACGGCTCGGGGTCGAAAAGCTTTGGGTTCATGGTGGTATCCAAATATCTGACGAAGGTGTTCTTAGAGCTGGTGATAATTCGTGGGAAACGCGCTACAAGGATCAGCGAATTCACAAGGAGCAGCTTATCTCCAAGGCTTTTGGTTTTCTGACGAGTGTCGGATGTCGTATGACAACGTTGGCCAGATATTTTGGGGATGTGGATGCCGCCCATGATTGTGGGGTTTGTGATTACTGTGCTCCGTTGGAGCATGGGAATGAAGACCGTTTGCTGCAGATGGCTCAGGATCTCGATGGACGACGGAAACTACTGCAATCTTTGAGTAGCTATCAATCAAAAGTGACTGGTCAGCTGTTTCGCGAACGTTTTGAAACGCAGGCGTGGAGTCGAGATAAATACGAGTCATTAATTTGGGACCTCGAATCGGACGGCCTGTTGTTTCGAACGAGTCAATCATTTGAGAAAAATGGTCGTACACTGCAATTTCACCGTATTGGCTTGACTGAAAAAGGCCGAAATTTCATCACTAGAGGTGCTGAATGACCAAAAAGTCTTCTGTTAAGTTTGTTTGCGCTGAGTGTGGCTCCTATCATTTAAAATGGCAGGGGCGGTGTCCCGACTGTAATACCTGGGGATCCGTCCAAGAAGAGGTGGTAGCAGGTCCGTCGCTTGGATTTCGAAAGCCGGGTGCTGCTTCGGCAAAGGCCACTAAAGTTTTTCACCTTGACGCGGATCAGGATCTCCCGGAGGTTCTCAGGCTGCCGGTTGGTATCTCTGAACTAGACAGAGTGTTGGGTGGCGGCCTTGTTCCCGGAGCTTTTGTTTTACTGTCGGGTGACCCGGGGATTGGCAAGTCAACATTACTGTTGGAGGCTGTTTTTCAGTTCGCTAAACAGGGCAAGAAGATTCTTTATTCGTCTGGAGAAGAGAGCTCCGCTCAAATTCTCCTAAGAGCGCAGCGCCTTGGTCTGCTTCATTCCAATATCATGGTGGCCAACGAAACTAACGTCGAAGCTATTATCGCCACTATCAAAGAGCAATCACCCGACATGCTTGTTGTTGATTCAATTCAGACGGTATTTTGTCCTGATGTGCCCTCTGCTCCTGGCAGCGTTAGCCAAGTCAGGGAGTGTGCGGCAAAATTACTTGACGTCGCTAAATCTCAGGACCTGCCAGTTTGGCTGGTTGGTCATGTGACTAAAGATGGTAGTATAGCCGGCCCCCGGGTGCTGGAGCATCTGGTGGACTGTGTTCTATATCTCGAGGGCGATCCTAATAGTGGTTATAGAATTTTACGTGCGGTAAAAAATCGCTTCGGTTCGACCGGCGAAATTGGCGTGTTTGAGATGAATGGCGATGGTCTTTGTCCTGTGGCTGATCCTGGAGCGCAGTTTCTTGAGCATTTCTCCAAAGGAGGGGCGCGCCCGAGCGGCGTTTCCGCGACAGTAGCAGTGGAGGGAAGCCGGCCGATTCTAGTGGAGCTTCAGTCGCTCGTCTCGAAGACGGCATTTGGAAACCCGAGGCGGGTCGTCACTGGTCTTGATGCCAATCGTATTGCCATTTTACTCGCCGTTCTTGAAAAGAGATCGGGATTGTATTTTAGTATGAATGACGTCTACGCCACAGTGGCGGGCGGCCTTAAAATCACCGAACCAAGTGTCGACTTTGCAGCCGCTGTTTCGATGGCTTCAAGTTTGCTAGATCGGCCAATTTTGGGTCGGTATTGCTTCGTTGGTGAAGTAGGCCTTTCCGGGGAAATTCGCGCCTGTCCGCATCTGGGGATTCGCATTATGGAGGCTGCAAAGATGGGATTTGAGCGTATATATGTGCCCGAGGCCAGTTTGAAGTCCGAGACGCAGCGCTCTGCTTCGGCTAACAAGAATATTGAAATTGTACCTGTTAGGTCTTTGTCTAATTTTGAAAAGCTTGGTATCTGGTGAGGGCAATTTTTGTGGTTTTATGTGTGTTGAAAGCATAAAAAAAACCGCCAAGATGGTTGGCGGTTTTTTGATGAGTTTAAGGATTCCGAATTAACTCCTGATGTAGCAGCGGCAGAACGGATTGTAATACCAGGCTGGTCCGCTTTTGTCGGGTAGGCTTTGACCCCCTGCTGGTTTTTGAGATGCATTCTGACAAGGGCCTTGAGATGGGTCACAGTTTTGACCTTTTGGTAGATTTGGATTGCTACCTGGAATTGGTATGGCCACGTCAGGTGTGCTGGGTGGAACGCCGTCGGTTACAACTACGGAGACAGATGCGTTCATTTTTTTGCCTGAATCACTGGAACACGTCGCATTGACAACATATTGTCCAGTCGTGCTATAGGAGTGCTGTGTCACAGCGCCGACGCCAGTGGCCGAATTGCCGTAGTTCCAATCAATCGTTAATTTTCCTTTTAGTTCGCAAATGCCCGTGAACGTGATTGGCTGATTAATCCCAACTAAAAGAGGTTTTGCGTGAATGGTAAATCCTCCCTCAACTTGGCTAGCCGCGATTGATTTGTCCACAACCCGCAGGGTCATAGTTGAGACAGCAGTTTCGTTGTCCTCGCTCTTCACAGTCATCTTAATCAAGTAGTCACCGGCAGTGTTGAAAACGTGGCCGGTTGTGGCAAGACTTGAGCAAGACGTGCGTTTTACGGATGGCTTTACTGTGTTGCCGAGTTCGTAGTCGGCAGTAATAATTCCAGGATTTTCACAGGTAGATTTGCCGATATAGTTCGGATCAAGGGTGTCTGCACTTGGTCTAATGTCAACTCGAGTTCCTGCGTACACCCAGGTTACACTCACCCCGCGGTCAATAACCTCAACCCTTGCTGTGGGAGCCATCGTTTTTGAAGCGTCAAATGAATTTGGATTGATCATTCCAGGTTTTAACACCTGGTAGCCAGCTTGTTTACAGGCCGACAGTGCTAGGCCGACCGCGATAATTGTTTTCCACGTTAATTTTTTGTCCAGCCCACTGAAGAAAGATGTTTTCATTGTTGGTTCCTTTCTAGCTCCACTCCGCTTTATGAACTCTGCTTTCACTGTCAACGTTATCCTTATTTCTTAATCTTTGAGTTGTGTTTCGCCGGCTTTTTCTTTGATGAGCTGGCTGGGTCATTTTTATGAGGTTTTTGTTTTAATATCGGTTTCTCGCCCGGGTCGACTGCGCCCTCGGCATCTTTGGGATTGGAGAGGCTTCTTTCCTCTTTTGCCTGCTCGGTTCGGTAGATGCGGAATTCTACGCGGCGATTGAGCTGGCGGCCCTGGTAGTTGCCGTTACTTGCAACAGGTTCCATTTCGCCTTTGCCTTCGGTCTCAATTTTTGAACCGTCGATCTTCTGATCGGTGACTAACCAACGTTTTACTGTCTCAGCGCGGCGTTTGCTTAGTGCATCGTTATAGCCATTGTTGCCTAGTGAATCAGTATGGCCAACTACGACTAGCTTAGTGAATCCGGTAGACTTCTTAAGATGCTCAGCGAGTTGGGCCAACATCTCTTTGCTCTTGCCCAGGACTTGGCTATCGGAGTCGAATTCAAACATAATGTCGTGGACTACGATTTTCTCGTAGGTTTTTGGTTCAGTATCGAATGGATTTTTCACTGAAACAGTTTCTGGCGGGTCTTTTCGAGTTGCCCTGACTGGTTGAGAGAATGTCGGCCCAATTGCGTAATTTAGTCCTGCATAAAGGCGCCAATCTGGTGAACTTAGCCCTTTGGCGAGCTCCGTGCCTACGCCTCCGTGTATTGCAAGATTGGTATCCAAATCACGCTTTATACCTAATGTTAATTCTGATGATGATGCAGTGCGATCGCCATTTTTGCTGACGCTTCCTTGGGGGTTGCTACCAAAGATTTCAGCAACAAGCTTGGAATCAATAGACTCGAGGCGGTAGTTTACGGCTGCCGACCAGATGATTTGGTTTGGTAAGGGCTTTATGGGGTCCGACTCGGGAATGGCATCCCCTGCTTTTCGCCAGCGATATCCCAGATTGATGCCCATTCCGATATCGTTGTTTAATTGCCTGTTCCCGATGAGGACGACGGAGTAAATCGGTGCGTTGGTTTTCCCAACGTATGGATTATCTTTTGTTCGATTTAGATTAACGACACCCTGAATAGCGACGCCGCTATCTTTGTCACCAAGAAGGCGATACTTGGCGTTTAGCCGGACTTCAGTGTTCCCGTTGTCTCTGAACGTCCCGTTCCAGGACTTTGTTTTTAAAGATGATGTCACTACCTGCGGTAGGCTGAGTCCCAGGTCAAGATTGCGCGCCACACCGTAGCCTAAGTTTAGATCTGCCCCGATCAGCGTGTCGTTAAACTTTGTCCGACTTTGAATCGTATCCGTCGTTTCAAAGTAGGGGAGAGTGTTGACCGCGTAATTCATGAAAAAGCCAAAATTGAAAAAACCCGGCTCCAATGTTTCCGATGACTCCACAGTTACGAAGTCTAGGCCACTTGTCGTGGCATTAAAGTTCTGCATGTCAGAGCCGACGACGTTGGCTTGGCTGACAGGTGTTAAAACTCCTGACAGTGCGATAACAGCCGATAGCTTGAGCGCCCATCGTTGATTTATGGGGTGCTTTTTTCTTGTTTTCTTCATGACTTTCATGGGATTACGCTCGGTTGTTATAGGGGTTTCGACCCGTCAATTTCCATCTGAACCGACTAACAAAAGACCAGTTCCTATCGATGCTTTAGCAATACCAGTGCCAGCGATAAGTTATCCTTCGGGATCTTGCTAAGCGCATGATTTAATTAAATAAAAATCAAATCTTCTCGAGCTCTGCATCGGATTCATTAGTTTGGCTCATGAATTGCATCGGTTTGGGCGTATTCGACGCGTGTTGACTGGGTGATGGTTTAGTCGAGCTGGCGTCGTTGAATTCAGAGATCAGGAGATAACCGTATATGTTGGCAACCTTTCAGCGAGTTACGCGGGATATTGTGAGCAAGGCTTTGAATGTTACGGCGGCCGATAGGAGGAACTACGGTCAAGACATTCGCCTTTGGAACGATCGTGACCCCAGGGTTGACCAGTCGTTCTTTCAAGGATCTGTTCCAGGGTTCGTGATTTCAAACGATCAAACTATCGTGGATTGGAATATTGGTTTTGAGTTGGTTTTTGGGTCGATACCATCGGTAAAGCGAGGGATGCCCCTTTCGGCTTGGTATGAGTTGATTGATAATTTCAGGCGTTTGCCGAATCGCGAGGACAAGCTCAATGGCGAGGCCATGATTCCCATAACAGACCGCGAGCGGGTTGTTTTCTTAAGTCCCGAATTCGGACGGATGGTTTTTATTAGACTTATGTCGCCGGTACTTGATCGCGTGACGGGTCGGGTGATTGGCTGGAATGTGACACTGAACGTAAATTCCGTACACGAGCGCGTCAAGTTCTTCACGGAGTTGAATGATAGAATTCAAAAAGCGGGTAAGCATGCTCGTTATGTTATGGGATTTGATCAATTGTCGTCAAAGTCCCGGGTCATGCACGATGCAGTTCAAAAAGCTATCGCAGACCTTGATGATATCCGTGATGCACTCATCTTAGGCGCAGTCGGTGCTGCTCCCTTTATAGAGGAAATTTTCCACGTGCATCCAGAAGCGCGTGTTAGCGTCATGGATGATGATGTTGAGGCGCTGCGCCATCTGAGGCATAAATTAGGTCGGTACGGAAAACGCATTAAGGTCGTGAGACGTCGGATTACAGATCTCAGTATTGTGCCTGAGGACCGGTTTGATGTGGCGCTGGTTCTTTGGCCGTCGGTTTCATTGGCGGAGCTTTCTCATATAACAAATGAGCTGAACAATAAATTAGCCGACTATGGTCGGTTCTCGGTCGTTAGTTGGGCTGTTGATAAAGGGGCTAAAAATTTTTGGGACGCGGTTCGAAGAGATCTCGAAGAACGTCATGAAATTGACCTTATCAGATGGCACATGAGTGTCATCTCGACCGAGTTGGAGACCCATCCTATCCGCACTATCGAAGCGGGAGCCCTGCTCGCGCCAGGCTTGGCCCAGACGGTTGAAATTGTAGGTCAACCTGCGCGCGGCCAACGGGACTCCTGAATTATTTACACTAGTTTCGCCTAGAACATGAGGGTTAGTCATGTTAAGACCTTGAGCCTTGGGCCAAGGTCTTTTTGTTTTAGTTTGTATCTTTGAAGGGTGGGAGACTAACCAATGAAAAATCGTAAATCAGAAGTGGACTCGGCAGTCAGTAGTGTTGACTTTAAGAAAACCAAATATCAAGTTCAGTTTCAGACCAATAAAGGTGACATCAACCTTGAACTTTGGCCCGACGTAGCCCCTGGTCATGTGAAGAATCTTATTGGTCTCGCTAAAATTGGTTACTACGATGGATTGACCTTTCACCGCGTCATTAAGGGTTTTGTCATTCAAGGTGGCTGTCCCGTGGGTAGTGGTGTGGGCGGACCCGGATACACGATCAAAGCAGAATTTAATTCCAAGCCGCATGAGGCCGGCGTTTTGTCGATGGCAAGAACTCAGGATCCCAATTCCGCTGGTAGTCAGTTCTTCCTTTGCTTGGGGCGAGTGCCGCACTTGGATAACCAGTACACTGCATTCGGTAAGGCCGCGGATCAGGCTAGTTTAGATGTCATTATGAGTATTGGTGAGATTAAAACAGGCTCTTCGGATCGACCCGTTGAACCTGTGACAATCAACAAAGCAAGTGTGATTGAGTCGCCTCTGTGATTAGGGGCCTGCTCTACATGCTGACAGCGAGTGCGCTGTTTGCTGCAATGGGCGGCTTCGTCTATCAGGTCCGACTATGGGACACTACAGCATCCCCTTTGACGGCCTCATTTATTCGCGTAGTTGTGAACCTTGTCTTTGTGGTCGTCATCGCGTCGCGTAAGGGTTTCGGTCGAGGAGTCTTAGATCTTTTTGGAGATATGCGTTGGTCTCTTTGGGCTCGTGGGTTTTTTGGAACGTTATCGGTCATCGGCATGTTCTCGGCAATTCACATGATCGGACTCGGCGAGGCATCGTTTCTGCATTCGTTCAATGCAGTTTGGATTGCCGTGCTGAGCCCTTTTGTCCTTAGTCAACCAAACACCCCATTAGGCTGGGCTGCGATCGGGCTAGGTATAGTCGGCCTATATCTGCTTTACCAACCTGAGTTTGGTGATGCAGAGTTTATGGGCCGCTCTTTGGCATTAGCTTCGGGAGCATGTGCCGGCACAGCTTACATGATGATTGCACGCGCGGGTCGCTCCAATCCACCTCTAACGGTCGTGTTTTATTTTTGCTTGGTTGCGACTTGCGTCCACTTAGTTTGGTTTTACTTGGATGATTTTATTTGGCCATCGGATGCAAGGTCTTGGGTCATGTTAGTGGGGTCCGGCATCTTCGCGTCAGTAGCTCAAATATTTATGACGCAGGCCTACCAGATCGCACCAGCAGCTTTTATTTCAGCCGTGAGTTACTCAACGCCGGTTTTTAATCTCCTGGTAAGTGTGTTTGTTTTTGGATTGATACCAAACGCTCAGAGCCTTTCCGGAGCGCTCATAGTTCTGATAGCCGGAATTGCGCTGCCTTTTTTGCAAGGTCGCCAGGACCGCGCCAGGGCTCGTGATATTCCTGTGGAGATGACTGATCGATGAATGCTGGGCACAATTTTTCTGAAGATGATGCGAGGTTCATGGGTGAGGCCCTAGATCTGGCTAAAAAAGCAGCAGATCTAGGTGAGGTGCCGGTTGGTGCCTTGCTTGTTCTTGAGGGGCGGGTCATTGGACGAGGTTGGAACCTGCGCGAGACTCGCCGAAGTCCTCTTGAACATGCAGAGATTATGGCCATCAGGGAAGCGTCGGAAAACGTTAACGCCTGGCGCCTTGCCGGAGCAAAGCTCTACGTGACTCTAGAGCCTTGTTTGATGTGCGCAGGAGCAATCTACCAAGCCCGAATTTCAGAGGTTATTTTTGGAGCTCTCGATCCGAAGGCGGGGGCATGCGGTAGTCTCTACAGTGTGCACGAAGATGCTCGCCTCAATCATAGGTTTCTGGTAAAAAATGGTCTTCTGGCGGAAGAATGTGGATCTGTGTTGAAGGCTTTTTTTCGCCAGCGTCGCAAGTCGTCGGAAGCCGAGTGATAGATTTCTAAGGCTTTTTGATTTTCTTGTTGGAGAGATGGCCGAGTGGTTGAAGGCGCCAGACTCGAAATCTGGTATAGTGTAACAGCTATCGAGGGTTCGAATCCCTCTCTCTCCGCCACAACCCATTAAATTTTTCAAAGTCCAAGTACCAGATGTCCGCTTATTTATTGAGCGAAGCTATATCGCCTGATAAGCTTTTAAAACGTTAACTAAACTCAACCTTCGGTGAATCAGAATGAGACGATTTGCTTGTCATGCGCTCTTTTTGGCGTTTTTAGTTCTGCCACCTAGTAGGGCATTTGCAACGGCATTGTTTGCCGGAAGTTTCGTTGATCTTGCGGTAAGCGCGCCCGAAAAAAAGGTTTCCATAAACTATCCTCGGCGGGGAGCAGATCATCTTTGTGGAATAGACGTTAAGTCGAACGTCATTGTTCTCAACGTCGCAGTGTGGCAGGCACTTGCTAACCAACTTCACGTCTCGGAAACCTATGATGGCAGAACAAAGATACTCGTCCCCGCAATCATTGAGTCCAAGTATTCACCCACGTTGCGATATGTTTTTTCTAGAGACTCTGAAGACTTCGCGACGATGGAATTTCGGTCTAAGGATGGATCGTCTATTGCTGAGATAGCCCGTCGGGTGCTGGGTGGGGGTGAGGGTGATGTTCACTTGATTACTGTGGCGTATGTTTGCTCTGAGTAGATTCGTGTTGTGCAGATACAGCAGGGGCGCGTTTTTAAACAAGGTCTGTCAAGGGAGATTGGAACTTCTATGAAGCAATTTAAGCTTTTTATTTTGATTGTTCAGTTGGTTTTTTTTGTGCCGATAGTTGCTGCTAAGCCCTTTTATGATTACTGCATGGCGCCGCAGTCTGATGCTCAGCGTCAAACTGTACTTGCCGTGATGATTAAGATGAAGGTGCAAGATCGACCTAATCAGGAAAACTGCCAGTTGGCGGCAGATCGTTTACTCGAGAGGTGGTTTTTAAATATCTACCCAGATCCTTTTGATCCAGCGCGAGGTCCGGCATCTGATCTTGCGCCACTGGATGACCAGTTTCAGCTGAAAAATTTATCTGTAGCGAAAAACGACATCCAAGACTTGCAGCCATTGAGACGTCTGAAAAATCTTACCCAGCTGAACGTAAATTTCAACCCGCTCTCGGATATTTCTCCGGTGGCGAACTTCAAACTTTTGGAAGAGTTTTTTGCAACGGAAACGCAGGTTACTGATCTGAAACCTTTGGCAGGATTGCAGCGGCTTCGTGTTTTATCACTATCCAGCAATGGGATCGTTGATATAGATTCTTTGGCGCGCCTCACAAACCTGAAAGCGCTTTATCTTTCGAACAATCAAATTTCGGATGCAACGGCCGTAGGTAAGATGTCGCTTGAATACTTGCATTTGCCCGGTAATCAACTTCGGTATCTGGATATCTCGAGTTCCGCAGAGACTATGATCTTGCTCGATGTGGCTAAGAATGATTTAACAGATGTGGCGGGCATTGATCGGTTAACCCGCGTTGACGCAATCACTATTTCTGAAAACGAGTTTTCTGACCTGAGATCTTTTTCTGGTTTGAAAACGTTGAGATGGCTAGACGTCAGTAAAAATAAGATTACGGACTTATCTCCCCTGTCAGGGCTGAAAGATCTGGAGCATCTATTGATGGCCGGTAACGGTATCTGCAGTATTCCGCCCGAGGTTGCTGAACTTCAGGATGAACACTTAAACTCCAAGGGTGAGTGGATTAGGCTCAAAATTTCAGGCTCCAGGGATCAGCCTTTTTGCTCCGGATCATCTCGCTTCTAGGTTGATCAGAGCTTGCTAACGCTTGATTTTGCTCCACTTGGAGCTGCCAAGCCTGAAAATTTTTAGCGATATCGTCCCCTTAATTTAAAAGGGAAAACGTCGCCCTTGATCGGCTCAAGCCCATTTTCTTTGAGGAAGTTTAACCTCCGTAAATATGATCTCCTGGCCTGCGTAGAAAACTTTGAAGTTGATATCTTTGTATTCATGAATGGTAATTGTCTTTTTCCTTAGGGTTCTAAAATGCCCAGGATCAAGCTTGTAACGTTTGTTTTCGTAGCTGAAT
>Ga0315900_10000325_pt1 | contig 84877 bp, 63 predicted proteins | sample LakEriMetagenome_FD_203521 | JGI IMG/M metagenome (GOLD analysis project Ga0315900, IMG submission 203521) | Freshwater fungal communities from buoy surface, Lake Erie, Ohio, United States - Buoy 12 MA114 | ecosystem: Environmental > Aquatic > Freshwater > Lake > Lake biofilm | place: USA: Lake... | reverse complement strand
TTAGCTTTTACGGGCACAGTAGTAGAACACCCTGTTAATAACAACATAGAAATAATAATTATTTTTTTCATTTGTTTGGCTCCTGAGCCGCATCATTTAATGCTTTATAGAATTCCTTAGGAATTTCACACTGTCCTCCGGGCATGAATTTTGTATCGTATTTTACAATTTCTTTGTCAATATATTTTACAATATCACGACCACGTGTTTTAATATATTCTTTCTTCACTACTATTTTTTCAACTAATTTCACATTTTCTTGAGCAGACTTAGCTTCTGCTTCAGCCATTTTCTTCTCCATATCAGCCACTTTTAGTTGCCAGGCTTGCTCGTTAAGAATAGCCCCTTCCATAAATATCCCAAACGTCAGTAAGACAATTGATATAATTTGAATTGGTAACTTATATTTATTAACTAAAGGAATAAAGGCTAGCAAGAATCCAGCTATTATTCCTATTACTCCTGCTAATGTTATTGAATGAAAGACCCAGTCGGGTGTAAATGATAGTATCCACATGCAGTTATTTATCACCGAAGCATTCAAAATCCTTTAACCAATAGTAATACTTAAGAAAACCCTCTTCTACATTGATTTTAGGATAATAATCAAAGTCTTTTATAGCTTTCTCAATACTCAATCGTCCTCGTTTAGGAAAACTTAAGTCTCTAGGACCTACAATAAGTTCTCCTTTACCTGCAATCTTAATTGCTAATTCTGCTGCTTGTTTTAAAGTCCACATCTGATCCGCACTACGGGTTATATTGTAAATTTGATTTATTGTGTTATTGCTTAATGAGGCCTGAACAATACCTTCTGCTGCATCATCTACGTATGTAAAGTCTAATACTTCATCTGGTCCATTAACCTTTAAGGTTTGTCCTCGTATAGCCCCTAAAACAAATTTGCTAACAACCCTATCTTCCACATCAAGCTCGCCGTATACAGCACTAGGACGAATAATAACGTGTTCAATATTAGTCCTACGACTATAATCTTGTACAAGTTTCTCTCCCATAAGTTTAAAGATACCATACTGACCTATAGGATTGCACGGACTATCTTCTGTTACATCATGTTCAAAGTCCCCGTAGACCATACTTGAACTGATATACACAAATCTTTTTACATTATTCTTTATTGAGGCTTCTAGTAGATTAGTAAGACCCTCGCACATAACTCTCGCCCCTAAGGCTGGATCCGCTTCTACTGCTTTTTGTCTAGGATAGCTAGCACAATGTATTACTAAATCAGGTTGAAAATTTCTGAAAATTAAATTGATATTATGAATATCAACTATATCAACAATATAATTTTTATACTTGCTAATTTTTAGCCTACGTGCATTTATTAAGGAATCAATTTGCTGCTGAGGTATAAAACCATAATTAGTATGACTATCAATAATAATAAGTTCGTGATCATTTTCTAATTTACTTACAATGTTATGTCCTATTAGGCCCATACCACCAGTCACTAATATCTTCATTCGTATTTAAGTTTATAGTATGTCAATTGTTCGTCGGTCATTTGAGTTGTAATCGTATATTGCCAACCATACTCAAAGAAACTTCTGTGCCACGTAGGTTCTAATGTATTATTCATTACCCAATTTCCTTTATCAGATTTTTCCCATTCATATAAAGTTTGCGCAGCCCATAAATCAGGATCTTCTACATCGCTCATATTAAATTTATGAACGGTTATTGTTCTCATACTGCCATTGGAGCCTTTAATGAGCCATGAGATTGATAATCTTCTAGATGTATGTCATCCATTGTAAATTTAGTGATATCTTTTACGTCAAAACTTAGAAATAATCTTGGCAAAGGATACTCTTCCCTTGTCAACTGCTCTTTAACTTGTTCAACATGGTCTTTATAGATATGTGTGTCGCCCATACTGATTATCAATTCACCTACCTTTAAATTACATACATGTGCAATCATATGGGTAAGTAAAGCGTAACTAGCAATATTAAATGGAAGACCTAAAAATACATCAACACTACGTTGATACATATGACAACTTAGTTCTTTGTTATGATTGACATAGAATTGGCTCATAACGTGACAAGGAGGTAGTGCCATATCCTCTAATTCAGCAACATTCCATGAACTAAGTATATGGCGTCTGCTATGTGGATCTTCTTTAATTTGTGTTATTAAAGTTTGCAATTGATCAATAGCAACACGAACTGGTGGCTTATCTGTCTTAACCCAATCACGCCATTGTACACCATATATGCGACCTAAATCGCCTTCAAACTTTGCCTTATGTTTCCAATATGGTGCAAGTGCGTTCCATGTCCATATTGTTACTGTTCCATCACGTGTACCATGTGTTAGTTCTGCAAGTCTACGCTCGTCGCTTGAACCTTCGATAAACCAAAGTAATTCAGCGACACATGCTTTCCAAGCCAACTTTTTAGTTGTGATGGCTGGAAAGCCCCTACGCAAATCAAAGCGAACACTACGTCCAAACACACTATAAGTGCCAACGCCAGTTCTATCATCTTTAATTTCTCCGTTTTGTAAAATATCTTCTAAAAGGTCATGATATTGTTTCATAATCTACTTAAAATCCTATCAGTTTCAGGTTGTACTGTTTCAGCAATAGTTTCAATGTTAAGTATAAACTCAAGATTTACTATATCATCATCTAATTCATATAACTTTTTATTCACTAATTCTTCAATATGATTAGGATCTAATCCTTGTTTAATTAAAGAATTAATATTAATTGTATGTTGACGTTTACCTTTTAATTTAATTACTATCTTTTTTACGAATTGTATTGGGATTCTATTTTTTTCTACACCTTCTAAAATATGTTCCCACTTATCAAAAAAATTAGGCGACATTCTTTACTTTTTTAGCTTTCACTGGTTTTGTAGTAGGCTTAACAGTTGATGGTGTTAATGCTTTAGCTTCTTCTTTTAAACGTTTTGCTTCGGCTAATAATCCATTAGCTTCACGTTCCATTTTTTCTGCCTGCTCTAAACGTTGTTGTGCTAGTGTTGAATCATCTAATGCACCAGGTGATGCACTTGGATTAGATTGTCCTTGATTACGCATTCTACGTGCTACATCAGCTGGATCTTGCAACCCACTGCTTGCATCAATTTCTGCTAAACGTTTTACTGCAGCTTCTCCCAATGCCATTTCATCAAGAATCTTGTTTAATTCTTCTAATTTAATTTTTGTGTTAGGCTGAGGGGTCATTACAACTTGTGAAGTTTGCATCTTTTTTAAGAGTCCTTCACTATGTAACACTTGCAAAATTATTTTACCATCTTGTGTGTAGCTTCTGTTTAGTGCATCTGCTAAGTTTTCACTATTTTGCCCAATATCGCTTTCAACGCAACGCATCAACGAATCATGCAAATGAGCATTTAGTATTTCAGTGTAAACTAACAAACACATATGAGGTTCACCTGGAACCTCTCTAAATATTACAGCAACTTTTCTATCGCCAACTTTCCCGACGTGTCTCATGAAACTCATATTGTTCTCCTATAGGCTTATAAGCACAATTATTTAATTGTAAATGCCTACTGGGAGAATTTTTATGTCGATGAGCCTGCCCAAAGTAATTCGTACATTGTTGCATCTTTTTGATCTTCAAAACATACACACAATTCGATAGTTGTAAGCATACCCGATCGATCTAAGGGCACAAAAGCATATCGCCCGTTTGTTTTATTTTGTACCCATTGTTTACTCTGAAAATTTAGTGGAGTTGGACACTTGATGAAATGGCGCGGAACGAAATCCAATTCTCGTTCAGCAAACCAAATTATTGGATTTATAATCATACAATCAATCTTTTATCCTTGTCGGATAATCGGTCACTATAAATTTGTTGACCGTTTTTACGAATGTAGTCTACAATACCTTGAGGTGCTACCTCAAAACTTTCTCGTAACATATTTTCGGTTATATCACTTTCGCAATCAAAAACATATATTTCATAATTACGTTGAGGGTTGTTTCTTGCCCGTAGCAATAAATGATTTAATGGAATTGATTCAGGTAAAGGCAATTCCATTAATGTATTGTATGTGCATTGTTGCATATATTGTGTAACATTGAATAGACTTTCAAGCCCATAACAATCCCACACAGCCAAATATTGATTAGTCTTGTTCATCATCATTTCCTACTTTACTAATAAAATAAGAAATTCCATAAACAAAAATACCCAACATACTTAAAGTAAGCAATACAGTTAAAATGTCATTCATAATACTCTCCTAGTTATGTTCATCATAAATTGCATACGTACCAAATGGGGGATTAGGATCTTTGTCACCATGAATGATCCATGTAGTGTCACAGTATTCTGCATCACCCCAACTACCACAAGGATAACCATCTGTGAAAACAATCAAACGTTTTGGCACATTACCAATTTCTTTGAGGTAATCAAATATTGCAGTAAAGTCAGTGCCTCCACCACCTTGTGGATCGTATTCATCAATTGTATCAAGATTCTCGCTAGTGAAATCTTTTGGATTATAAATGTCTGTATCAAAGCAGAATACATGAACTTTATAACCATCAAATGCATCCATCATACCTGCAATCTCACTTAAGAATGCCTTTGCTTGTCTATCACCAATTGAGCCGCTCATATCAAGTGCAACAACAACATCAATTTCTTCACCTGGAGTCATGCCAGGCATTACTGCATCCATATGCCAACCACGGCGACTAGGTCGCATCCAACTATAGTCAGTACGAATAGCACTAGTCAAGTTTGTTTGAATCAATTCACGCCAGGGCATGACAGGGTTAGTAACATCTTTGATAAGACGTTCAACACCTTTAGGCAATGAACCTGCTTCAGCACTTTGTGCAGCCTGAAGAATTGCTTGTTTCATTTCCTGACGGATTTCTTCTTTTTCTTCGTCACTTAATTTTGGACGTTTACTTTTGCCATCAGTATCACCTTCATCCTCGCCGTTGCCTTCTCCGTCACCATCCATGTGGTCGTCAATGAGTTTGTCCAACAGGTCATCGATGTTAATCTTTTGAACATTTTTCATCAGATCATCATAGATAGCTTCAGCAGCCATGCCATCATATTTGTTTTCATACAAACAAGGCACAGTAGTAATAAAGTCACCAACCTTGTGACGTTTTAGGTCTGCGTTTACAGCATAGTCATCAGCAATATTCCAAATCTGCGGATCACGTGTACCTCGACGATTCATATGATCGTACACTACATGCAACACTTCATGACCAACTAGGAACTCTACCTCTTTGGTCTTTAGCATCATAATAAAACGTGAATTGTAATAGAAACGTTTGCCATCAGTAGCAGCAGTACTGCACCACTCATCAGCATTAACTAATTGTAATCTGGTTGCAAGATTACCAAAAAAACTGTGACGTAATAGTAGACCAACACGTGCAGTAACCAATCGCTCACGTGCCTGTGCGTCAATTTTTGGGTCAGTAGGTCCTACAAGATTTTCAAAATCTTTGCTGCGTTTTTTCTTTTTCTTAGTGGGTGCGATAACATCACTCATAATATGCTCCTATAGAATTAGTTTTATTATTATAGTACATTATAGATTTATTGTCAAATCAAGACCTTTAAAAAAGGGTGAGAATATTTCTACTCCCACCCAAATGGTATATTTACATATACCAGGAGCTACTTAAGAACCTGCTTCAACAATGTACTTACCATATTTCTTATGGAAGTCATCAAAGTTTTTCAACTGACTAGGTTCAATCGGAAGCTTGTATGTCTTAAGTGCAATTTTTGCACTAACGACAACTAGTTCAGTTTCAAAATTATTCATTGCATACGCAAAGAAATTATCAGCCATTTCGTGGAACTTTTTCATGTCCACTTTCTTATTGTCAACTGCCTCTTTCAATTCATAGCACATTGAAATCGCAAGTGAGTACATAGCGGAAACTTCTTTTACTTGCAAATCTTTTACTTTGCCTGCAAGAATATCACTTGGTTCAGGCATTTTACCTGCAAGCTTACGGTGTGCAGCAAACTTAACTGCAAGACCTTCACCAATTGCACCACTGATAAGATTGAATTGCGTATCAGTGTCCGATGTTTCATCTTGTAGCAGATCAGAAACAAAGCACCAAGTACGTGGAGTAGCGAATGCACGACTTGAAGATTTATTATCAAAATCATACAAGTCTTGCTTAGCAAACGAAAGATAACCAACTACATCCTTGTGAATTTTCTTGTCAACAGCCCACAACTGCCATGCATTAAAGTCGGGACGCATTTCAAGGTGAACAAAACGATTCGCAAGCGGCATCGGCATACGATAAGTAACACCTTTGTCGCTATCACGATTACCTGCTGCAACAATCACAACATTGTCAGGCAGTTTATATTTACCTACTTGACGATTGAGAACCAACTGATAACCTGCAGCCTGAACAGCAGGGGGTGCAGAATTCATTTCATCTAGAAAAAGCACCACGATAGGATACTTACTTGCAAGTTCCTCGTCAGGCAAATCGACTGGGGGAGCCCAATCCATCTTACCGTTGTCTTTATTAAAGTATGGGATACCACGAATGTCAGTAGGTTCCATTTGCGCCATGCGCAAATCAATCATAAGACCACCTAGTTCCTCAGTGACCTCAGCAACTACTTCAGACTTACCAATACCGGGCGGACCCCATAGAAAAACGGGTCGCTTAATTTTGAATGCACTCAGCAATGCCTTGCGAGTTTGAATACTAGTGATAGTATGATTGTCAGATACTTTTGCCATACATAGCTCCTAAAAAAATATTATTTGATGCGAGAATTTGAATTATAGTATAAGACAGATTTACTGTCAAAAGCTTGTTTGCCCAATTATTGTGTCGCCTCTAGTTCTTGGATTTGTTTGTAAATTGCCCAACGCTGGAGATCGATTGCTAGATTGGTTTCTTCATCAAAACAACCAGACTGCTCATCTAAATGAACCAATTCTTCGTATAGGACATCAATTAAATTTTGGTCACTCATAATTTTATACCTCAAACATACTAGCAGATTGTGCTGCCAATTTTTTAATTGCACGACCAGCAGCCTCACGACTGTTAGTAAATGCGTAATCATCACTAAGACTATTAAAGCCGTGATACAATTCCCATTTACCATCAACTAACCATTCAACCTTAACATCATATGCAGTATCGAACGGTGAACCGTCATGTACGATACGAACCTTACCAAAATCATTTGCTACATACATATTCTTCTCCTTATGCCCAAGTAATTTCTTTTGCGGGAAATTCAATCTTACCATCAAACTCAAGTTGGTCACGCTCAAACTGTGTGAGGAATTCGTTATCAACCAACTCCCAATCAACGATTGTTTCTATGACATAATCGTCAGCCCGTTCAATTTGTTCACGCAAAACCATTACAGCGGTTGTTGCTTCTTCCTCATCCCAAATACCAGTGACAACATACTCATCGCCACCCTTAGCTTTCCAATAAGCGTCCTTACCTTTGCCGATAGAACCATCTTCGTTGAATGCGTAGTTTTCAAAAACTTGGGTATAAATGACTACTTTCATGTTGTTCTCCTATTGTTTGACTATACCGTTATTATATAACCTTTTGGATTTATTGTCAACCAAAAAGTGTTATCAATCTAGCAACGTCATATAAGCTTCGGCGTTGTTGTCGATGAACCAATTGATGCCCTTGCGAACACCATTGTAATCGCCCATCAATTCGCAGCCCTTAAGATAGTCATAAACAGCGACTTCCTCAGGGGTAAGCATACAAGTTTCGCCCGAGAACGGGTTGCGTACTTCAACAGGCTCAGAGTCCATAATCTTGATACCGGGGAAAATCTGAAAAATTGACTTAGACATTTATCGCTCCTTGTTATTGACTATACAGACATTATATGCCCAAATGGATTTATTGTCAACCAATGGATTTTGTTGCTTTTTTAGCACGAATTTGCTGACTGAGTTTGCACGGATTGCTTTCTTCCCAGCCCCAAGATTTAGCGTTATTTTCTGGATTTTTGTTACAATTATTGTAAAGCCTTTTGGCTTGTGTTTTTGACAAGTTAGTTTCGATTCTAGCAGTACCGTCGGCAAACTCAACATAAAAGTTAAACATTTAGTAACTCCGTATCAATCACTGTAAAGACATTATATACCCAAACGGATTTATCGTCAACCAAAAAAAATGTTGCTAATTAGCAACATTTTCAACATTGAAACATTTACAATTTGTTAATTATTTCGCCAGTACTCACTAGCAGTGGCGACACCGCTACCTGGGACGACTTTAATACCAGTATCAAGCATAGCCATTTCTGCTCCGGCTATAGCAGCCATTAAGTGTACTTCATTCATATCACCTAGATGACCTATGCGGAAAAGCTTACCTGCTACTTTACTAAGTCCTGCACCCAATGATAGGTTATAGCGTTTGTATGCTCTACTAATAACATCACTACCATTAAATCCTTCAGGTACTATAATTGCTGATACTGTGTCACTATACCATTTTGGATCTTTGGCACATAAGTCTAGTTGCCAACCGTCAATTACTGCACGGCGAACGCCTTCTGCAAGATAGTGATGGCGTTTAACAATATTATCTAGACCTTCTTCTTCAATCATATTAAGTGCTTCTGCAAGTCCATATAACAATGACAATGCAGGTGTATATGGAAAATAACCAGTTGCATTAGAATTAACCATATCAGTTAAATCAAAGTAACTGCGTGATGATTTTGCAGATTTGGTTTTATCCAACGCCTTTTTACTAGCACATAATATACCTAATCCAGCAGGTAACATGAACCCTTTTTGTGATCCTGTTACTGCCATGTCAACACCCCATTCATCAAATTTAAAATCTAATGACCCAAGTGAACTTACAGCATCAACAAATAATAATGCAGGGTGATCACATTCGTTCAGCGCCCAACGCACTTCACTAATACTTGATGTGACTCCCGTAGCAGTTTCATTGTGACATGCTAACACTGCTTTGATTTCTTGATTTTTATCGTTTGCTAATATTTCAGCAAACTTAGCGGATGGGATACCTGTACCCCACTCGCAGTCTACGATTTCTACATCTAATCCATGTTTTAAACACATTTCTATCCAGAGATGACTGAACTGGCCAAATCGTGCAGCTAGAACTTTGTCACCGGGACTTAGTGTATTTGTTATTGCGGCTTCCCAGCATCCTGTACCAGATGAGGGGAAAATAAAGGGTGTTCCGTGTTCTGTACGGAATACCTTCTTTAATTTTGGAAATAATTGTGCCGAAAGTTCAGGAAACTTCGGTGAGCGATGGTCTTCCATAGACACCATCATTGCTCTCATAATACGATCAGGGATGTTTGTAGGCCCAGGTACAAACAAGAAATTACGACCAGCCATAGTATTCTCCTATGCTCTAAACTAGCAGCGAGATAATACTTAGTTCTGTTAAAACTCTAAAAAATATAAAATTTGACCAAAGCTGTCCTAACCAAATCATAGATAAATACTAAAATCAATAAGGAATAACAGATGAGTTGGCCAGCCAATCCAGTAAACGGACAAAGAGTTCAGATTAACGGTGTTTTATATGAATTTAACGCAGCGAATGAAACCTGGGATAGAATAGGTGGGTATCCTGATAACTTTATAGTTGAGTTCTTACAAACTCCTAATTTAGTAGTCACCGGTAGAGCGACCTTTACTGATGCCGGGAACGTTAAAATTCAAGGTGGTTTCGCCAACTATGTCTTAGTTACAGACGGATCCGGTAATCTTTCTTGGCAACCACAAGCTGATGTTTCAGCAGCGGGTGTAAACAATGAGGTTCAATTTAATACAAATGATGCACTTGATAGTTCTGCATCATTTACTTTTGACAAAACATCAAATACATTAACTGTCCCTAGGATAGCGAGTACCCTTACTACATCCGCACAACCAAATATTACTAGTGTTGGTACACTAACAAGTTTAAATGTTAGTGGTAATGCTACCTTTAGCAACAATATTACTGCTAACAATTTTGCTGGCAACTTCTCAGGAAATTTTACAGGAAATTATCGTAGTCCTGGTTCCAACACAGAATTATTATTCAATAACCAAAGTAATATTGGTGCTAGTAACAAACTTACATTTGATGGCACTACGCTAAATGTTCAGGGTAATGTCACTGCAACTAATGCTAATTTAGGAAACTTAGTTACTGCTAATTTTATAAATTCAACATTAACAGTTGCCAATCAACCTAATATTACTAGATTAGGAACTTTAGTAAATCTAACATCATCAGGTAACATCGTAGCACCTAATTTTGTAGGTAATATAGTAGGTGGTAATATATCAGGTAACTTTGTTGCGCCTGGTTCTAATACACATATGTTACTTAACTATCAAGGTAACATAGCAGCTACCTCCAATATTACTTTTGCTGATGGATTAATGAATGTTGCAGGTAATATTAATGCAGCTAACATAACCGCTGTTAGTGACATTACTGCAACTACACTAACAGGTAGTTTGAAAACTGCAAGTCAACCTAATATTACTAGCTTAGGTACACTAACAGGATTAAATGTAACTGGTAATGCTACTATATCAGGTAATGTTACTGCTGCCAATTTAAGAGGTAATGTAATTGGTGGTACAATTACAGGTACATTTAGTGCTCCAGGTAATGTTACAGAAGTAGTTTATAACAAACAGGGTTCATTAGGAACAAGTAGTAATTTTAAATTTGATAATGAAACACTTACTGTAACTGGTAACACGATTTCAGGTAATGTATATGCTAACAGTGGTACGATTGGTGCTAGTTCTATTGTAGGTACAATTGCAACAGCTAACCAAACAAGTATTACAAGAGTTGGTACATTAGTAAACGCAGCGGTAACTGGTAATGTTACAGCAGGAAACGTTTATGCTAACATGGGAACAATTGGTGCGGGTTTCCTAACTGGTACGTTAACTACAGCATCACAACCTAATATTACAAGTGTAGGGACAATTACTTCTTTAACTGTATCCGGTAACTCAACTTCAGGCAATGTATATGCTAACAGTGGAACTATTGGTGCGAATAGAATAACAGGTAATCATTATACTGCCCCTACTAATTCGTCTAACACGCAGATATTAATAAACAATCAAGGTAATATCACCGGTTCAAGTAATTTAACATTTAACGGAACTGTATTAAATGTTGCAAGTAACGTAAACGCAGCAAACATTACAGCAAGTAATGTAACTGCAACTTTATTTACAGGAACATTAACTACACCTTCGCAACCTAATGTAACTAGTGTTGGCACACTAACAAGTTTGAATGTTGGTAGTAATGTAGATGTAGCGAATGTTCTAACTGCTAATAAGATAATAGCGAATAGTATTGAGACTGATGTAATACTGGGTCAATTAACTGCGCCTGCAGGACTAGCAGCAAACAATCAGGTCTTGTTTAATTTAAATGGTGTAGTAGATTCTAGTTCAAAACTTGAATTTAATCCTATAGGTACAGCTACTTTAACATTAAATGGTAATTTAACTACAGGAAATGCAAATTTAGGAAACAGAGTTACTGCTAATTATATTCAAGGTAGTATTTTACCTATTTCAAGTTCACAACCTAACATCACAACAGTTGGCACATTAACTGGACTTGGTGTAGATGGGCCTATTAATATAGCAAATAGTGTAATTACTATTGACAGTAACTCATATATTGTAGGTAACTTAATCCCTGTAACATCTCCTACAAGCGCAACTGACACATTTACAGGTGACGGTGTACAAACATTATTTGTATTGTCCGTACTACCTTACCCTGGTGACATAGTAAACATTACAATTGATGGTGTTGCAGAAAATCCTCTAAATTATACAATCCTTAATAAGGACTTAACATTTAATACTGCTCCGGCAGTTGGAGCAGCAATTGTAGTACAAATGCAGTTAAATACTCCAATTTATGATTTAGGATCTCCGACTGCTAGATGGCGTGATTTATGGTTATCTGGTACTACTATTAAACTAGGTACTGCTACAATTACAAGTACAGATACAGGTACAATTGATACAGGAGGTGGTGAGTTCCAATCTGAAGTTTTAACTTCTACTGCTACTGATATTGCTCCATTCATTGTTTATAGTAACGTAATGGTTGGTAATTTAAATGTACAATATCTACATGGTTATGAACCATCTACAAGTAATCTAGCAAACACGATTGTATTAAGAGATGAATTTCATAATTTTGAAGCAAATGTAATTACAGCAAGATTAGAGGGTAATGCTACAAGATCAAATACAGTAATTAATCCAGCGCAACCAAATATAACAAGTGTAGGTTTACTCACACATTTAGACGTAGATAATAAACTTACCGCAGCTAACATAGAACTATCATCAAATATTAGTGCAGAATATTTTAAGGGTAGCGGAGCTGAATTATACAATATTAATGGTGCTAATGTAAGTGAAGTACCGTTAGCTACATTCGCTACTGATGCACAAGATGCAGTATTCGCAGTTGATGCAGAAACAGCACAGTTTGGCGTAAATGTAACAGGATGTTCTCAACCAAATATTACAAGTGTAGGCACATTAATATCTCTTAAAGTTACAGGACAAATTGAAGCAGGAAGTATTGATGCTTCATTAGGTAATATTAAAGGTGCTAATTTCATTGGTGGTAATGTAAGTGGTAATATTTCAGGCACATTTAGAGCTCCAGGTGGGATAGCATCAAATACGGAAGTTCTTTTCAATAAAGAAGGAAATATCGGCGGAAGTGAAGGATTTAAATTTAATAGTTTAGTTAATTCGTTGACTATTACAGGTAAATTTAATTCTATTGATGCTAATTTAGGTAATCTAGTTGACGCAAACTTCTTTAGAGGTTCCGGTAATAACTTAAGTAATATTCGTGGATCTAACGTTAACGGTGAGGTAGCGTTTGCTGCAACTGCAAATAGTGTAGCCGGTGCTAATGTTTCAGGTCAAGTAGCTAATTCGTTAGTTGCAGGTACTGTTTACACTGCTGCACAACCAGCAATCACTAGTGTTGGTACATTGACTGACTTAAATGTTAATTCAGGAACCCTAGTAACAAGTAATCCAATAGACCTATTGCAAACATGGAATAACAGCAGTGTTGCATTTACTGGTATAAAACAAGTTGTTACTGATACACAAAGTTCAGCAGAATCATTATTAATAGACCTACAACAAAACGTAGGTGGTGTAGCTACAAGTAGATTCAAAGTTAATAAAATAGGTAATCTTACTACAGGTAATGTTATTACTGGAAACATTGAGGGTACTATAATTACAGGTGCGCAACCTTTTATTACAAGCTTAGGTACACTATCAACATTAACTATATCTGCAAATATTCAATCAGGTAATGCTAATTTAGGTAATCTAGCTAGAGCAAACTTCTTTAGTGGTGATGGCTCATTGTTAACAAATGTTCCTGCAGGTAACAGATTACAAAACGGTACAAGTAACTTGCAAATAGTTAACAATGGAAATATAAACATTGCTATTGATGGCACAAACGATGTCTTAACATTAGGAAACGTGTCTGGGGTCTACGTAGCTAACCTCAGAGGCAATCTACTTTCAGGTAATGCAAACTTAGGTAATTTAGTAACTGCAAATTTCTTTGCAGGAAACGCAAGTAATTTATTTAATATAGTTGGTGCTAATGTTACCGGTACAGTATCAAATGCAACTCATGCGTGTACAGCTAATACAGTAACAAATGCAACACAAACTAATATTACAAGATTGGGTACATTAACCGAACTTACACTATCAAGTATAGCAGACCCAAGCTTAGGTAATAATGTAACTGCAAGTTTCTTTACTGGTGTAATTACTCAAGCAGCATCAGCACAACCTAACATTACAAGTGTAGGTAGATTGACTGGTCTAACAGTAGGAAATGCAACTGCAAACACTGTATTTGGTAACGGAACCATTACTGCTGCTGGAAATATTAGAGGTGCTAATATTGAGGGTAACCTAGTAGGCAATGGTAGTGGCATAACATACTTAAATGGTGGTGTAGTTAATGGTGATGTTCCGAGTGCTGCTACTGCTACTACAGCAGGAACTGTACTTTCATCTTCACAACCAAATATAACAAGTGTTAATACTTCAAGTGGTTTAACATCATTAAAAGTTTCAGGCGAAACTGATTTAATAGGTAATGTAATAATTAGAAGTAATCTTACTGTACAAGGTACTACGATTACAGCTAATGCAACTACAATGAATGTTAGAGATCCTATTATACAAATAGGTGGGAATACGTCAGGTGGTGCGTTACCAAACGACGACGGAAAAGATAGAGGAATTTTACTACATTATCACAACGGAGTAACACCAGTTGATGGATTTATGGGTTGGGATAACGATTTAGAGCAATTTACTTTTGCTAGTAGAGTAAGTGTAACCAATGAAGTTGTTACATTCTCAGAATTAGGTAATATAAGAGCAAGTTATTTCTTAGGTAACGGTTCTCAGTTAGAAGGTTTACCTCCACCAAACGAAATATTTAAAGGTACAAGTAATGTAAAAATTCCTGATTTAGACGGTAATGTAACTATATCTGCAAACAGTGTTGCCAACATTGTACAAATACACGGTAATAGACCTAGTATAGGTAATGGAGTAATTGTTGCAGGTAATCTTACTGCAACAAGATATTTTGGTGACGGAAGTCAATTAACGGGAGTAACAACAACAGCGATTTCCAATGGCACAAGTAATGTTACTTTTGCGGGTGCAGGTGGAAACATTACAATGGCAGTTGGTGGCGTTTCTAATGTATTACAAATTGATAGTGTTGGTAACGTAGAGATAAAGGGTTTATTAAAAACAGGTACAGGTTCAGGTGGTAACATTGCAGGTGCGAATGTAATTAGTGCAAATACATTTATCGGTAATTTAGCCAATGGTACAAGTAACATAAGAATTACACAAAATGGCAATGTCGGTATATCCTCTAACGGTGTATCAAATGCTGTAATAATTGCCGGTGGACTTGCTAATGTATTGACTGTAGCAGGTAATATTGATATTGGAAGTAATTGGTTTAGAGGTAACGGTGCGTTGTTAACTAGTTTACCAACTCCTACTTCTATGACTAACGGTACAAGCAACATTGTTGTTGGGTCAAGCACTGACGTAACTATTAGCGCAAATGGTCAATCATCAATTATTGCCGTAAAAGGTAGCGGAACAGCGGGCGCAACTGGTGCAAATGTCAGTGGTTATCTTTCTGTATCCGGTATAATTACCTCAACAATTGCAACCGGCACAGCACCATTGACTGTAACAAGTACAACACGTGTTGCTAATTTAAACGTTAACTATGCAAACGTAAGTGACTTTAATGTAGTCACCGCACAAACAACTGGAACATTATATCCTGCATTGATAAGTGGTGCTACTTCAGCAAATTATGCTTTAGGTGCAAACGCAGGTTTATCGTTTAATGCTGCAACTGGTGCATTGACTGCAAGTTCTTTTGTTGGTACAGCGACTGGACCATTGGCGAATGGTACAAGTAACGTCAGTATTGCATCAAGTGGCGGCAACGTAACTGTTAGTGCGGGCGGCACTGCAAACTTATTAACAGTTACAAGCACAGGTATATTAGGCACATTTGTAAATAGTTCGGATGTTATAAGAGATTACGCAACTGTAAGTGTATCGCATGATTATAACCTAGCATCTGTTTTATATGTAAGTGGAGTTACTGGTGCATTGTCCTTAACATTCACAAATATTCCTACAACCAATAGCAGGGCACTTGTTATTCCTGTTATTGTTGCACATGGTGCTACGGCTATGACTTATCCAACTTCAATATCAATCAACGGGGTAGGCGGACAAACAATTAATTATTTACAAGGTACGACCCCAACTGCTAGAACTAACAAAACAGAAGTATTAGGATTAACATTAATTAGAACAGCTTCTAGTACATGGGTAGTTTTAGGTTTAGTTTCAAGTTACGGATAATATATGGCAAGATTCGGTTCTACTGCGAGTACGTTTGGTTTAACTTTTTCAGGTAGTTTTACACCAACCTCGACTATAACTCCTTCAGCTTCATCAGTCACAGAAAATAGTTCAGTAACTTTTACAATAACAAGCAATTTAATAAGTAAGACAATTAATTGGCGCATAGTTCATAGTAATACTACCAACGCTGATTTTTTAAACTCCATTGGATCTGGTACAGTTACTACAAATGGTTCAGGGGGAGCATCATTAGTTATAACACCTATTAATGATTTACTCTTTCATGCTGCTCCAAAATCTTTCACAATTGTTTTAAGTTTTGAAAGCAAAGATATATCTACCAGTTCAAGCGTTACTATCATTGATGCTGCTACTGTATCATTTAGTAGTCCACCCTCAAGTATTAATGAGGGAGTCACAACTACATTTAATGTTACTACGACTAGCCTCTCTAATACAACACTATATTGGAGTATAGATTTATCTGGTGGTATTACTGCAGGTGATTTTTCCGCCACTTCAGGTCCTTTTTCAATAACAAGTGGTTCAGGATCCTTCAGTATCACCACAACTCCTGATATGACAACAGAGGGAGGAGAAGCATTTGTATTAAGTATTAGAACTGGTAGCGTTACTGGTACTGTAAGAGCGCAAACTACTGTAAGTATTGCGGACACAAGTCTTACAAGAACATATGCATTTGGTACTATACCAACATCTATTAACGAAGGTAATACAGGTATATTTAATGTTAATACTACAAATATACCTAACAGTCCAACTACAACATTATACTGGACCATAGTTAATACTTCTACAACTAATCTAGATTTTTCAGCAACATCAGGTTTTTTCTCTATAACGAATAACGCAGGATCGTTTTCTATAACACCTACACTTGATATGACCAAAACCGGTGTTGAAAGTACAGAATCATTTTATGTGCAAATAAGAACAGATAGTACATCAGGTCCTGTTGTAGCCACAAGTAACAACGTGAATGTCGTTGATATGGTACCAACTTATTCCGTTGGTCCAAATGTAACTTCTGTAAATGAAGGTGGCACTGTTACATGGACAGTTACAACTAACCATGTTGTTAACGGTACTGTTTTATATTGGAGTGTCAACTTAGCGTTTGGTATGAGTGTTAGTGATTTATTAGACAATGCTAATGCGACAGGTTCTGTAACTATCAATGACAATATAGGCACTTTCACAACTACTTTAAGAAATGACCAATCCACAGAAGGATCAGAAACTCTTTATGTTTGGTTATGGACTGATTCGAACAAAACTCAAGGACAGCATGTCGCCCAAAGTATTAACGTTACAGTTACCGACTCAAGTACTGCAATTGTACCATTTGTAGAAGTTGGTTACACAATCTATCAAGATGTGACTAGTGCGACCTTTACGCAACCTGCAGGTTCTTCATCAGCATTTATCATTGCACAAGGAGGCGGCGGAGGTGGTGCAGGTGGTTACGCAGTTCCAAACTCTTACGCTGCTAGCGGTGGTGCAGGAGGCGGCGGCTCTGTGGTTAGAGCCTTAGTTAATTTACCTGCAGGTTCAACACTATCAGTATTTCCAGGAACAGGCGGTGCAGGTAGTTTAGCAGGTAGTACTACTGACGGCGCAGCCGGTGCACCATCCAGTTTAACTGGCACTGGTATTAGTATATACGCAGCTCCGGGCGGCGGTGGAAAAAATTATAATTTACGAACAGGTGGTGATGGTGGACAATCAATAACAAGTTCTGCAAGTGGAGCCAATGTAATTGATTTTGGCATAGTATATGGCAGTTCTGGTACTAGCGGCGTATATACTACGGGTTCATTTACTGCGAGTATTGATGGTGGTAGTAGTGCGACTACTGCAGGTTCTGGAGTTTATTACCCAATTAGTGGTGGATTAGGAGGACCAGGAGGCGTTACCAATAGCAGTATGTTTGATGCTAAAAACGGAACTTATGGTGACGGAGGAGGTGGCGGTGCTGCATACAAAACAACAGGCTCATCTTCATACGGTAGAGGAGGCAATGGAGGTAAAGGAACAGTTATTGTAGTATATGGTAACGGTAATGGATTTACAGGAAACCAACCGCAATACACTATAAGTCCAAGTGCAACAACAATCAGTGAAGGACAATCAGTAGTGTTTACTGTAAATACTACCAACGTAGCTAATGGCACAGTGTTGTATTGGGATAATGACGTAAACATGCCACATCCCTTCTTCACAACGTCTTTAGATCACACTCAATCAGGTAGTGTAAGTATAAGCAGTAACACTGCAAGTTTTACGTTAAGTATACCATATGACTCTGTTGATGATAACAATGATAGAATAAGTATAAGGCTATTTAGAGATAGCGGAAGAAAATACATGGTTGCAAGGGCAAGTATTGTAACTATAGAAAATTTTGCACAATTAGCTCTAACTCAAAACTGGACTTCAATAACATTCAATCAAGGCACTGCTGTTACGAATGGACGACCATTTACACCAAGCGGAGGTAGCGGTTCTTATTGGATACTTCCAGACAGTTCCGCTGAAACTGCACTTTCAAATGTAGGTTTATCGTGGGATCCTCTCACAGGAACAATAACAGGTACTCCTAATGCTGGCTTAACTGCCTTAACTTTTAATGTACTTTATACTTCAAGTACAAGTACCGCTAGTCAACAATTATCGAGAACAATAACAGTTAGTGTGGCTTCTGTAGGAGAGTTTACATTGACAGGCAGTCTTAATGACGTTACACAATCTTGGACAGTACCTGCAGGTGTTACTTCAATATCAATGGTTTGTATAGGCGGAGGGGGCGGGGCAGGCGCATTTGGTTTGCAATATAATACAGCAGGTACACTACTTCGCAGATACGGAGGAGGTGCAGGTGGGGGTGGTGCTTTATCATATAGAAATAACTATTCAGTATCACCGGGTTCAACTTTAACTGTAACTGCTGGAAAATATGGATCTGGTGCAATAAGTTCTAGGTCAGGCGGCGGTACTGCTGTACCTGATAGATTGGGACCAGATGGTACTGCCGGCGGCACTAGTCAGATTGTCCTAGGAGCTACTACACTAGTTTCAGCGGGGGGAGGCGGTGCAGGACTCAGAAGCAACTTTTCAGTTAACACATCAGTAACAGGTGGAAGTGGTGGCACAAGAAGTGCGATAACAGGTACAGCAGGTGGAAGTGGTGGTAAGGGAGGGAACGGCATTGGTGCTTCATCAGGCACAACTACAGGAATTAGCGGTGGAGATGGCGGTGGTGGTGGTGCCGGTGGTTATAGTGGCAATGGTGGTGGAGGGGGAAATGGTAGCACATCTACAACGCAAGCCTCAGGTACAGCAGGCGCAGGCGGTGGCGGAGGAGGTGGCGCCGGTGGTAGAAATGCTACACCAAGTACAGGTGTTACGACAACTGGAGGCGGAGCTGGCGGAGGTGTTGGTGCATTAGGTACTGGTACAAATGGCACTGCCGGGACTTCAACTACACCTAACGGCGGTGGCGGATCGGGAGGTGCTTCAGGTGGACCAAGTGGTGTTGGTGGCAACTATGGTGCAGGTGGTAACCAAGGTGGTAGAGGTGGACCAGGTTATGTAAGAATTATTTGGCCGGGAACTACAAGAACTTTCCCTAGTGCAGCAACTTAATTCATTATTTGAGCAATGAGTATTAATTTTTGTAGGTGATTAATACTCTTATTAATTTTTTCAATTTGACTTGCCAGCATACTAGTTCTTTTAGTTTGCCTAGCAATAACTTCAGACCTACTTAATTCAGTAACCATATCTTCAATATTCTGAAGCATTTTCTTTAAGTCTGGGTTATGACTAACATTCTTCAAGTCTTTCCGTAGGTTGGCGCTAATGATTTGCCAATCCAAAGCAACTTTGAGTTCCATAAAATATTTTTAAAAAATGAGGTTTTGTAACAGAATTGTCATACTATAACTATTAAATATTTATTGCAAATGAATATTTTTTATTTAAAGGAGACACACAGTATGAAAAAGGTATTTGCATTATTAACCTTAATGGTTTCACAAGTCGCAATGTCAGCAGAATTTACTGGGGCAGGTGCGACTTTTCCATATCCGATTTACGCAAAGTGGGCAGAAGCTTATAAAGCACAAACTGGGATAGGATTGAATTATCAGAGCATTGGTAGTGGTGGCGGTATTCGTCAAATCAAAGCAAAAACAGTTGACTTTGGTGCAAGTGATATGCCATTAAAACCAGAAGAACTTGAGAAAGAAGGACTAGTGCAATTTCCAGCTATCATAGGTGGAGTTGTTCCAGTTGTAAACTTAGATGGTATACAAGGTGGTCAACTAAAATTAACAAGTGATGTTATTGCTAACATACATTTAGGTAAAATTACTAAATGGAATGACAAAGCTATTGCCGAAATAAATCCTGGAGTTACATTACCTGCATTAAATATCACAGTCGTACATCGTGCAGATGGATCAGGTACAACATTTATTTGGACAAATTATCTAAGCAAAGCAAACGCAGACTTTCAAAAAACAGTAGGCGAGGGCACAGCAGTTAAATGGCCAGTAGGTGTAGGTGGTAAAGGTAATGAAGGTGTAGCAGCGCAAGTTCAGCGCATCAAAGGTGCTTTTGGTTATGTAGAATATGCATATGCTAAAAGAAACAAAATCGCACATACGCAATTAAAAAATCGTGATGGCAATTTTATTCAACCAGATGACAGTACATTCAAAGCAGCAACAGCTAATGCAGACTGGAATAATGCTCCTGGCATGTACTTATTATTAACTTGGCAAACAGGCAAAGACGCATGGCCTGCAACTGGCGCAAGTTTTATTCTAATGCACAAACAACAAGCAGATGCATTAACTGGTCGTGCTATTTTGAAATTCTTTGATTGGAGTTACAAAAATGGTAGCAAGATGAGTGAAGAATTAGAATATGTTCACTTACCACAGTCAGTTATTAAGTTGATACAAGAAAACTGGCGCCGTGACTTCAAAGGTCCAGATGGTAACGCAATTTGGAAATAAGGGAAAATCATGAAAAAATTTGCAAAATTAAGTATTATATTAGCATTAGCAACTGCAATACCTGCTTTTGCTGATGAGTACAAAGAAACATTAAGTATTCTTAGAGATAAAGGCATTCTTACACAACAAGAGTATAATTCTAAACTCCAAGCATATGAAGAAAGAGAAGAAAACAAAAAGTTTGCAGAACAAAGAATCGACAAAGATGTTAGCGATAACAACAAGTGGAGACAAGCTAGAGCAAACGATGGTTCAGTTACCGAAAACGGGATCGGACTCAAAAGTAAAGATGGAAACAATACCATCCAACTTACAGGTAGACTTCATATGGACTATCGTCAGTACGACCCCGCTTATGGTGCAGGTCAAACCACAGATTCGTATCAGAACCTAGCAGAAGTTCGTCGTGCTAGATTTGGTGTACGTGGACAGTTCGCCAAAGACTTTAGATATCAGTTACTTGCTAACTTCGGCAATGAAGTAGGTGCCTCTGCAACTACTACAACAGCAGATGAAATGTGGGTAAACTATGCTGCTAATCCTGAAATGCAATTTCAGTTTGGTTTGTTTAAAATGCCTTTTAGTTTAGAACAATTAACAAGCTCTAACAATATTGATTTTATGGAGCGTAGTTTAATTGGTAATACTGATGGTGAGTTTATACCAGGAAAAGAAACTGGCTTTATGTTACATGGTATTCCTAAGCCTGGTCTACTCTATCAAGTAGCACTAAGCCGTGGTCGTGCTAACAAAGATGCATCTAATGATGGCTTTGATTACATCGGTCGTGTTGTAACAAACGTAGCCGAATTACAAGGTAGCAAAGCATATGTATTACACTTAGGTGCAGCATATAGCACAGGCGAAGTTAAAGGTGGTGTTACACCAGCAAGCGGTAGAACAGAATCACGCAGTCAATCAGCATGGTTCACAGGTCCAGCGTTAAGTGGTACTACTACAAGAACACGCCAAGGTCTTGAAGCAGCATTTGCTTATAATGGTCTAAAGGTACAAGGTGAACAGTTCCAATTCAATTATGATCCTACTACAGGTAACGATCAGAAAATAAATGGATACTATGTGCAAGCTTTGTATAACTTGACAGGCGAAAGTCACAACTACAAAGATGGTATCTTTAATTGGATCAAACCTAACAACCCAACTGATAAAGGTGGTAAGGGTGCATGGCAGGTAGGTGTGCGTATCAGCGAGTTTGATGCTAGTGATATTACTGTAGTTACTGGCAAATCAAATCGTGCTACTGCTATGACTTATGGAGTTACTTGGTTCTGTACAGATAATCTACGCTTTATGTTAAACTACGTAGACACAAAGTTTGACAGTCTTGTAGGTAGCTCAGGTAGTCGTGTAAACGGTGACAGAGCAATCATGTTCAGGAGTCAGTTAAGCTTCTAAAATAAGCCCTTCGGGGCTTTTTTAATGGAGATAAATAGACATATCATGCTCCCAACAATAGCTTTATTTTTACACCAACCTAAGTGTTCAGTGCAAAGCGGAAATGGGATTATCAAAGCATTAAGCCCACACTTTAGATTCAAGATTTTCACAAAACATGAACTAGAGGATGACTTTTTTGATGATGTGGATATTATTGCAGTTCCCGGAGGAATCGGAGACAGCGATACTTACAAATATCTGATGAAAATTCATGCTCAGTCCATACGGAACTTTGTCGCATCAGGTGGAAAGTACTTAGGAATTTGTATGGGTGCTTATTGGGCCGACACTGAATACTTAGGGCTATTGAATACGACAAGAGTGGTTCAATATATAAAAAGACCAGGTACCGACACACGCCGACCCCACGCAAAAAACATTCAAATCACATGGGAAAACAATCCTATGAATATGTACTTCTTTGACGGGTGTGCTTTGGTCGGGGATGAGAGTAAATTTGAAACTATCGCTAGATACAAGAACGGCGATCCAATGGCTATTATTCAAGATAATGTCGGATTAATAGGTTGTCATCCAGAGAGTGAAAAGCATTGGTATGATGGTTATAGTTGGATGCGTAGACATTATCATAACAACACTCATGGTAAATTATTGTTGGATTTTACATATCGCTTACTAAAGAAATAATATGTGGGTATTACTTATAATCGTTCTTAGTTCTGAACCTCCTTATAGACATAAAGGAAGTGTTAATAACTTTTATCTTACTGAAAGTGAGTGTAGGAAAGAATTGACTAAGGCTATGCAAGCACTATATTTAAAAGACACACAAATATCAGGAAATTGTACTTTTAAAGATTATCTTACACCAAACAAAACATTTGATCAATAATCAACCACCGGGTGAATTGTAATATTTAATGTAGATACATCTTGGACTTACTCTGTAACCATCTGTATACCAAGTAGCCCTGATTCTTTCTTTTTCACGCATACATGTTTCGTAACTAGGCTGAGGAGCCTGTATAACTCCCTGACTTTGTGTAAAGCCATAAGATTGTGGCAAATACATACTGATAATGAGAATCCACATACTATTATTTAGTTAAAAATAGGGACCGAAGTCCCTATTACTATTTTTGGTAACAAGGGATAGTTCCCCCGGAGATCATGCTGCTAGAGCAAAAACCTCATCGTTAGCTGCGTTTGCAGTTATAATTTTGCTTGATTTACGGTCATCGCCTACCGTGCTGTCCACTCGCCTACTCTTGACCCTGTCGAAACCATGTCTGGCCCATCAAAAGCAAGTTGGAGCTACTTATTATACCAACATTCAGGAACCGTAGCGGCCGCACAGTATCCGAAGCCATTTGCTTTTGGTGGACCAGGCGGGAGTCGAACCCGCGTCCAGAACCCTTTTGGGGTTGCTTCATACAGCAATAACCTGTAGTTTATATTTATTCGGAAAGATTGTCAACAAATTAGGGTTTCTTAACTTGTTGTTCGGGCACACAAAATGCGGTCATGTTTGGTCTATTGTGTGTGATGCTACGTGCGACTTCTAAACATTCTTCCATTCTGTCAAATGTTTTCCATTGACTTTCATGGATATGTCCTGAGATAATAACAGCAACAATTAATACATAATTCACATATAATTCCCGGTTATATGTCATTATGTCGAAATAAACTAATCTTCGTAATCGCTCAGTGGCTTTTCTTTACTTATCCATTCATGGTATATTAAAACACAAGCCAAACAGATACAACCGGTTAATAAAACCCCAAGCAGAAATCCAATTACAAAATATAATCCTTCAACTGACATATAATTATTTATAAATTACGGGTATAAATTATCGTAGTACTCTTTGATCCAAGCCCAGTCATAGGTTAATCTTAGTTTCTCAAAGTCACCCTTAACACTTTCATAATACTTGACCGCTTCGTTTGCACCCTTCAAGCAATATTCGCTGTATTCTCCGGTAGCCACGGTAAGCCAAATGTCAAGTCTTTCTTTGTTTTCTTCAGATCCTATAGTTTCTACGCTATGCTTAAGTTTGACTACTTCTCTAAAAGCAGTTCTCCAAGTATCCCATTTGCTTGTATTAAACCGACTAATCCCTGAATTAATATTAACAACTTCGTGTTCACTGTCAAGTGTAAAGTCTAGACCCTTAACAATAGTATTAAGTGTCAACTTTTTATTGTTGGCGACAATAGCTTGGTGACCATATTCTAATCCATTTAATGGGTTAGTAGCAGTAAAGATATAATGCTTTGGTATCTGTAATCTATCTGGTTGCCAATCAAAATTAAAATCTTCATTGACTTTAAGCTTTGCGTTCACTAAGAAATACCAAGGTGTGTTTGACATTCTAGCTGCTTCATGTTGACTAGCTACACGACCTTTAATACCATCAACACCTACTACTATGTTAGGCAAGTCTTTTGCTATATTCAACAGATGTTCGTAGTTTTCTTCCGCGCAAGCTTCACCATTACTAAAGAAAACAATATCTAATGGTTTGCTTTGCGATAATTTTTTACTTGTGATTATATATGGATAATCGTAAATTTCTTTCTTAACAAACTTACTTGTTTCTTTGGGAGCAATGATTCTACTTGCACCTGTACTTGTGATTATAACAGTTTTATCTTCTGCTTTCCATAATGACATTGTATCAATATCTTCATGCCTCATGTTTTTATTATCTGCTGTAATAAGAACTTGATATGGAAAGTCTACTTGATTGTGAATGCTATTAACCAAAGTATCATCATCTACTATAGTAACAGGAGCAGGCAATCTTGGAACTGATTGCTCACCTTTAAAATTTATTTCAGGGTAATCATCTAACTTTTTAATAATTGGTAAAAACATTCTTAATTCATTCACATTTACTAAGAATGTGTCACCGAACTTTTGATTATTACTAGCAAACACATACATCTGTTCGCTTGTACCTGTATCAAACGTCTGAGTAAAATCAAAATTACTATAATCACAAATTGAACTACATATCCAAATATAATGCTCGTTCTTAGTAGGCAATGATTCTACAATAGAAAAGAACGTCTGATAGTAATCTGTGTCGTGTGGGATAACTGTGATATTTCTGTTTGGAACTCTGTCTTTTAAAGTTTCTAAACAAGTGTGTTGATTGCCAAAATCAATTAGATAAATGTCATGCAATGATTCTTTTATCTTAGCCTCTTTGTTAACAAAGTTTAGCATAGACATATCTTCAAGTAGTTTATCTTTTTTATATTCAATAAGATATGAATCCTTATTTACAAGATAAGTGTAACCCCACTGAGTCCATTGGGTCTTAAATACGTGAAGCATTCTTGTTTGCCAAATACTAGGATAGTAGTTAAAATCAAAATCAGCATAATCAATCTCGCTACTTAAAACCCAAAACAGTTTAGTTTTAGACTTGTTGGCACAACTAGCAATTACTTCAGCCCAGCCGTTAGCGAATCTTGTTTTCTTTATTTGAGGAAACTTTTCTTGTAGTATTTCAAAATTTTCTAAACTATCCTTATTCATTCTATCAATATAAAACATATCTAGTTTAGAATCTACATCAATTTCTAGTTCAGAAACATAATTATACTGTATTTTTTCTTTACAGTGTTTTTCAATAACAAAGTACGTCTGTAGGTCTAGGCTCTCTTTGTTTCCAAAAACATGCACATATGGGGATTCATAATCTTCGGGTTCCCAACTAAAATCAAACTTGTCGTAATTTAATTCAGCGTTTAGGGCCCAAAACATTTCATCAGGATGTTGTTTAATTAAATCCTCAAGTGTAGTTTCAATATAATATTTTTTGATGTTTTTGTTAATTAATTTTACAATAGGATTAGCAACAAACTTTGTCTGCGTTGCACCTTCTATTTTATATTCTAACACATATTTTAAATTATCTCTATACTCATTTTTGACTCCAAATTTGTAGATATAGGGAGGGTCTCTATCATCATGATGCCAACTATAATCGAATAAAATTTCATCAGTAGTTAACTTTGTAAATCTTGATTCATCCGGCAATTTGATTGCTGCTTGAAATGTTTGATATTTAATACCTTCATAATCAGCAACCACATAAACAGGACCACCCGTATTTTGCCATTGTGTGCCAAACATATGTAAGTAAGGTTCGTCTTTTCTTGGTTCCCAACTGAAATCAAACTTACTTACATCTAGACCTTTAGGCACTGCCCAAAAATTATCTTCAGGGAATTCATTTATTAAATCATCTAAATCGGTTTCAATATAATGAATTACCGTATCAGATGATTTTTTTGCTATCTGAAATGTTTGATATTTTACTCCCATATAATTAGGAACGATAAGTGCAGGTCCTGCATCTTGATTCCATTGCGTACCAAACTGATGTAAATACGGAGGTTCTCCTATAGGAGGTTCCCAACTATAATCAAAATCTTCATCATTTAAATTTTCAGGTACTACCCAAAAAGTTTCAGTTCTATGTTCAGATATTATTTTTTGTAACGTATTAATTTTATCTAATGTATATTTTTTAAGTGGTATTTTAGCTGCTAAAGGATAATCATGATACTTGTAACCTTTATTAGAAGGTACTACATATGCAGGTCCATCTGATGTATTAAATCTCGTACCGAATTGATGAATATAAGGAGGGTCATATCTGTTAGGTACCCACGTAAAATCAAATGATTCTTTGTCTATATTGTTAGGTACTGCCCAAAATGCATCACTAGGATATTCGTAAATTAAATCCTCAACTGTCGTAGTATCATCTATTTCATAAATAGGAACCATACACTTTCGTAATGCTTTTTGACTTTGCTGATACTTAGTACCTTGATTATTCGGTACTACATAGCAAGGTCCTCCATCAGAGTCCCATTGTGTTCCAAATACATGAACATATGGAGGTTCATGTTTATTCGGCATCCAACCAAAGTCAAAGTTTGATACATCTACGTTAACAGGCACAGCCCAAAATTCTGTATCAAAGTATAAGCTAACTAACTCTTTGAATTCTTTTTGAGAGGAAAATGTAAGGATAGGAGGAATTTTATATTTTAAGTCTATTGAAATATACTTTTGTTTTTCAGCGCCCTCTACATGATATTCTGCAACAATTTTTTCTTCTTCATCTATTGAACCAATAAAAATATACACGAAGGGTTCTTCAGTGTCATCAGGATGCCAGCTAAAGTCAAAATCTAATTTATCATTTTTAATAAAAAAGTTTTCTTTATGTTGCAAATGTCTTACTGTTTGAAAGTCATGGTACTTAACACCTTCACTTTCGGGAATTACAAACTTAGGTCCGCCAGTTTTCTGCCATTGTGTTCCAAACTGATGCGTATAAGGTCTGTCATAGTAACTAGGTCTCCATGAAAAGTCAAAGCCCTCAGTATCAACATTATCGGGGATAACCCAATAACCTTGTTCCCATAACTTAATTCTTTCTTCTATATCGTAATCTTTTTGTTCTACCATCATGAACACACCTTTATTTTATATTTGCTTTGAAATCTATCTGCATCTGCTCTATCATTTACCATTGGTTCACCTTTGATATTAAGTGAGGTGTTTAATAACATAGGACAACCTGTATGATAATGCCAAAATTCTAATAACTCTCTAATACCTGATCCGTCTTTAGGTACAGTCTGTACTCTACTTGTATTATCATGGTGTACGATAGCAGGAAACTTTTCTGGATATTTACAGTTAGCAACTATTTGCATGTATCTACTATCTACCCAACATTTAGGCATATCAAAATATTCATTTGCATATTCTTCTAATATTACGGGTGCAAATGGTCTAAACTTTTGCCTACGCTTAATTTCATTTACTTTATCTTTTATTTCATTCCCTCTAGGATCAGCTAATAAACTGCGATTGCCTAATGCCCTAGGTCCAAACTCAGCACGACCTGAAGCTACACCCACTATCTTGTTTTTCTTAAGTTCATCATATAAATCTACAGTAGGATAATGCCCTTTTATGTTATGACCAAGATAAGCATTCTTCCAATTTAAATTACGCCCATAACCTAGTGCTGCTGCTCCTAAACTGCTACCTGCATCACCTGGATTAGGCATAATCCAAACTTTGTCAAAATATTTACCTAGTATTCTGTTAGCCAAACAATTTAATGCAACGCCACCACCGTATACTAAGTTATTACTATAACCTTTTTCTTTGCACAGTGTTAACGCTACTTCTAACATTTCTTCTAAAAACTTCTGCGCACTAGCTGCTATATCCATTTCATTAGCATGATGCAAGAAGCTATGGCGTTCGTCTATACCAGTATGTAAGTTTTCTTTGAATTCAAAATTGTTTTTATCGTATACAAATGATTCAAACATTTGTTCGGTGTATGTAGGGTTGCCATAAGCAGCCATACCCATCATAATGTATTCTTCATCCATCGGATGTAAACCTACATGTTGTGTCATAGCACTGTAGAATAAGCCTAAGCTATTTGGATATTTTTTTGTATACAGATTTTTATATATAGCTTTACCATTACGGTCATAATCTGCATCCCAAATTGATATTGTGTCAAATTCTCCGATAGCATCTATTATTAATACCGTAGCATTATTGAACGGACTTGTTTGAAAACCTGCTGCTGCATGGCTTAAATGATGATTGTGATAGTGTAACTTTTTCTTACCTAATCTTTTTTGAACTTCTTTACCTATTAATCTTGTTTTACTAAAAACAGAGAAATCTAGTGGTTCACCTGATCGCAATGACCTTAAGAATCGTAAATAAGGTCTTTCGTAATAATGTAAATCATGCCCTGAGGAAGAATGTTTTAGTACGTCCGTAATTAAATGAACGTTTAAGTTTGGGTCATTTTTAATTTTGCTATATCTTTCGCTGTGACCAGCGAAAAGAATATTACCACGGTCGTCTATTAAACTGACCGCTGCATCATGAAATCCGTTGCTTATGCCTATAAAATTCATTTGTAAATAAATGGATCACGTTTTCTTGCTTCTCTTAATTTTTTTCTGTGTAATAATTCTCTGCGAATTTTATTTAAAATCATTCTAATAAAATACATAATTTTACCTTAGATGCTCAACTTTCCAGTCTTGATATGGCAATAACCCTGCATTGACATAATCCATATATTGTTGAATAGTGTTAACAGGTTTTAATAAATTTTTCTTAAATTTATCCATACTTATATGATCTACTTTTTTAGTTTTTACTGCTTCTACTAACATGTTAGACAAAATTTCAAGATTCGGAATACTCATATGATTATCCCTTAAATCAATTTGTGTTTTCTTTATCCAATTATAGTAAGCAGTTTCTGGTTTATCTGAAATTAATTCTTCATTGCATATTGTAAGCAATTCAATGTTTGGTCGTAAAAAATTATCTAGTTCTTTTGCAAAAGAAACATTTACAGTGATATTACTATTCATGAGAAAGATAAACGTAACCTTAGGTAGTTTTTCTGCGATATTTCTTACTAAATGAGTCATTGCCTCATGAGTCACAGTTTCTATATACCCATCTTGATTAGCAACAAACCATTCTAAATATTTTTTATTTTCTCTGTACCATTCATGTTTTGGTAACTTATAATCTGAGACTGGATGTAAATATACCGCTGCCGTTTCAGGTCTTTCTTTTTGAAATTCTAATTTTAATCTTCCCGGAGTACTTCTGCAAAATACAACCACATCACCGTCTACAAAACGTTCATAATCTTCAAGTAAGCATTTTAAGGCATGCTCAGTACTACCCCCAGTCATTGCTTTGTTTTTAATTTTACATCCTAACTTAATTGCAAATCTACTGGGCCAATCTAAATTTTGTATGGGAGTAGAAGCAGAAGCAAAACTATCTCCATAAACATATACAGTATTCATTTCAAATCCATTTACTTATATCAACATCACTAGAACAATGACAAATAGCATTTTTAGTGCAAACTACAGGCTTAGTTGGCCATATAATATCATCTGGTTTATTGATATTGCCTATAACTCCACCTACCCCGCAATTACCAAGATTAATATCGCCATTCCAATACACAAACATTGCCTTTATACCTATATCACAAGTATAGTTGTAAAAGTTTGTCATTCCAGCATTTATGTAATCATTAGCTACTGGCATATAATGTTCTGTGCCATCATCAAAATAATATGTGTTATAATTAATTTGAGGATCTCTGATAAGTCGTTCTAGCTTTTCTTTTCTGTCTGTATACCCATTATTAGAAAAGAATTCTAATTGGTCTTTGTTATAAAGGTGCGCTTCTCTATCTTTTCCAATCCAATCAGTTATTCTTACTGGCTCAACATTTAAACTAGGTATATCTAAAATCTTTTTATATAATTCCATTGACTGATCCCAGTATTTAGGATGCATCATTACTCTAACAGTTACATTTGTAATTTTACTACTAACTGTTACTTTTTCAATGAAGTCAGGATCAGGGAATTCAGGATGATATGAGAAACAAATGTAACTCATGTAGTATGCGATTTCTTCCCAATATCTTACAGTTCTTGCTGCGTTACTAGTCATTCCTATGCTATGATTTTTTTCATAGAGCATTTGAACTAATTCTTTAAAGAAAGGACTTAAACTAGGTTCGCCACCTGTGATAGTTACATGAATTTTAGGATGTCTATCAAACAACATATGAAAGAATTTTTTAGCATTCTCCCATTCATAATGATGATTCTTACCCTCATGTAAATCGCTTGGGCAATAACTACACTTGTTTGTACAGATATTGTTTATTACCCAAGTTAAATGAAACGGTGCGTAATTAGGTTGTTCTATCCTTATTATCTTTTTCATCTATATTTTCCAGGATACATTGTACGCAAGCACTCTAGCTCAGGTATTGTATCAAATATACTTTCATCTCTTACTTGATCCACTTGATAGCTTGTTCTTAAAAACTTAATAGCATCTTTAGGATTATGAGGCTTTTTCAACTCATGTATTATTTGTGCAAAATGAGGTCCTATATCTGTTGAATACTTTTTATCGTATTCTCCGATATAACCATTGATTCTTTCAATGATAGAATCTTTAAACTCATCTGGTAAAATATGAACGTGATAATAACTAGGTTGTTCAAGTAGATTAATGAAGAAGTTTTTATACCAAAGCTTTTCTTTAATAACACCCAACTCTAGCAATTTATCAATTATCTCAGGTAGTCTGAATACGTTCATAGCACCAATAGTTAATCCAGGTCTGACTATAAGATTATCCAATTTAGTCATTGCTATAAGATTTTCTTCTACTTTAGGCCATATAGTACCGCTGCGAATTAACTCTGCTCTTGCACCTATCTCATCAATACTAGGCCAAATTTCTAACTTACCGTAATCCCATTGACTCCAGTAATCTAACACATTCTTTTTACCATATTCTAATACTGAACAGTTTGTATTATATGAAAGCTTAACGTCGAAACGTTTACCTTCAACTAACATATCAAGTATCTGCCAATGCTCAGGCATTAACAATGGTTCACCACCTGCAAAGTAAATCTTCTCTACATGTTGAACCTGATCCTGTAAGAAATCATAGTTAGTTTGTTGACCGACTGCATCAATATTCCAAACTTTTTCCTGATCAGTGTAGCCTAATTTCTTTGCATCAGGTACCCATGCTGAACTATATCTTGGCCCACAGCTACGACATTTAAAATTACACAGATTACTAAATCTAAAGTCCCAATACTTTAATTTCATTTCATTACAAGTACCATCTTTTTCTGTAATGACTGGAATCTTTTTTAATACTGATTTGAATTCACGGTTGTGATATATTCTACCACTTTCACCTGTAACTTTTTCTTTGTCGTAACACTTTCTACATATCTCAGGCTCCTCGTTGTTCATCATCTGTACACGGAGATTTTTCATATTGTCGCTGTTCCAAATCTGATCAATTGTTTGATGAGTTAGGTCGCCAGCAAAATAATTATATGTAGAAGTTAAGCAGCAAGGAACTACTTTACCGTTTGGTTCAAAGTTTAAGTGCATCCACGGGACTGCACATATTTTATTGTCTGTCTCTTTCATTAGCTTTCTGTATCTCCGTTTAGCATATTTGTACAACTGTGTGTTTAATAAAAATCTTTTAATCTTAACTTTAAGTGGAACTGACATTACCAGCCTTCAATTTTCCGTATAATGTCCATTTCTCTGACTAAGGGACCTAAATTATATTTATCGGCATTATAGTGTCGTTTGAAGAACTTCGATTGTTCTGCACTTAACGCACACATAGGTAACCCTAACTTGTCAGACAATAACTCGGCTAATTGTTTAGGTTCATTATGTTCAAATGTGTCCCATAACTTTACTAGTTCATCAAAATCTTGAACTTTGTTATAGTCCCACTCAGTTAGCATAGTCAAATATGTTCCTAATCTTGCACCATAGATAGCCCATTCACCGTTCTCAACATCCATACCCACATTCTGCCATATAGTAAGATTATTAAGATTTCTACTCGCTACACTTTCTTTAAATGAACTAATACTTGGTTTATTGCCCACTACTAGGCACATCTTTACACCTTCTCTAAATCCTGCACGCCAAGCTTGAAATGGTGTATAGTTAGGATACGTGGTTGAATAACAATCATACATGCTCCAGTATATATTGTCACTACTATCTAAACAAAAATCAACCGTCGTCGCCGCACCGCCGTCACTATTTTCGTGTGTTCGCATATTCATGACGTAAGTTTTAGTCCAACTACTCATGCCACCATTACCGTAACGTAAACCGTTAACAGCATTAATTGCTCTCCAACGATATTGTGCGATTTGATAGGTAGGGTGTTTATCAGTGAAATCTAAATCTAAATCAAAGAATGACGGATCAGGCATATTGTCACCGTCGATTAATATAAATCTTTCTGTGTCGCTTGCCTCTGCTGCTGCTTTGTGTGCGGCATCACTTCCCTTAACTCCATCTACTCTTTTAGCCCACGGAACCATGTTTTGAATTTTAACCCAAAATTCTTCTTTTTGTGGTTCATCATAACTAAGGTATATACAATCTAAATCTCTTACGCTTACAATCTCAGACATTTTTTACGTTCCAAAAATAAGTTTCACCTGTGTAGTTTTCATTAGCTATAATAGTAATATCTTCTACAGGACATTTAGTGCCAGTTGTATCTTTTGCTAGTTTAAAAATTGTGCTAGTATACTTAATTGGTTCTATTTTACCATCTACAACCTGAACATCAAATCTACCCTCAGCATATGTCATGGCATCTATGACCAAATAATCGCCCTCATGCATGTCGCAAGAATAGAACAACACTTTACCAAAAGTGTCATAATATAACTTAAATTCAGGTTCGTTCATAGGCTTGTTCAAGTTTATCAGAAAATTCTTTGTTATGATAGTGAAATGGATACTTTTGATAAATTGTATTAATTCTTAAACATTCTGGTAGAATTTCATAAACTAATTCGTCAGTCCAATCTTCTGTTAATAATCCATTAATATCTTTTTTCATATGAACCATTGACATATCTGTAAAGAAAGGCATCGTAGTGTTTTCTACTCCTAGTATATGACAAGCTATTGCATATACCCAATCTGTTGTAGCCCTTTCTTTCATATCACATTTAAGTATTGTTTTATATTCTTCCCAGTTATTAAAAATTTCTTTAATTAATTCAAAGAATTGTTTAGCGAACTCTGATTTTTTAAAGTATGTTATAGCATTGTAAGTATCAGGTAATTTGTTATCGTATATAAACTTTCTATAAGACTTTACCTCACTAATATCACCGGTAAAATCTCGTATGTGAGTAGAAACTACGACATCCTTATGTTTCAATATATCCCACCAATAATCAATTGATCTTGTTAAACACATATCAGCTTCAAGCTTAATTGTGTAATCGTATGGGCTAGCTTCATAAACTTGCCAATCATTGATTAGTTTCCAAAAACTATTTGGTGCTAAATCACCATAAGGTAGTGGAATTATATTATCAAAAATACTGTCTGTGCAGTCATTACTGGTAATCAAACTAACACTTGCATTTGGCATAAAGTTTTTAATACTCTTTGCTAAAACTCTAGCACATTTTATATAATCTACATTAGCTGTATTTTGGGCGAGTATAACGTAACCACACTTCATACAACCTCCAAAAAGTTTTTCTTACTAAGCATATGAAGGTCTGTATCTTTTACCTCTAGATATGTAGTTTTTTCTGGTTCAAAAGGATCAGACATTGTTTTTAAAACCGACACGAATTCTGTGTTAAATTGCTTATCCGATTTACTAAAAAGTTGTAATTCATTTGACACATGTAGTAAGTCCCATGGAATAAAATTAGATTTATCTCGAATATGACCATTTAAAGTTCTTGCTGCAATAGTCAATGCATAATCATTTCTATATTGTGTAGAAAAACAATTGTGTAGAGTCACATAATGCGTGTAATTATCTTGCACCATTTTAATAAAATCAAATAAAAGGTTACTTCTATGTGTCTTTTTAAATACAATTACCGTTGCCCAATAAGTTAAGAATGTGTTAGTTCCTATTAAATCGGAACCAGCTTCTTTAAACATTAAATATTTGGCATTTTGATGGAAACAAAAATCTTCACAATAATCAAACGCTGATAATAACTTATCCGAGTTTACTAAATAATCCGTATCTAATAACAATGTTTCATCATATGGACTAAACTGATAGGCTTGATATCTTCCTTTGTTAATCCAAATTTTCTCATCTCTAAAATTACTTAAGTCGCCGGCTACGTTAATTACTTTATCAAACTGATAATTGTTGTTTGGTGTTGTTTTATCCGTAACTATAGTGACAGGTAAATTTAAAAAATGATTAATTCTTTTAGCAGTTTTGACTGCCATTGTGTAATAATCAATAGCATCATTGTTAAAAGCAAAGAGTAATGCACCGCGCTTCATCTTTGCTTTCTTAATTTAGACCATTCTTCATGCCACTCAGTCATAACATCATTGTATGTTTGATGAGCCTTTATACTAAGTAATTCTGTTTCTACTTTAATTGGATTTTCATGTAAGTCTAAAATGACTATTTCATCAGTAGTAACAGAGCCAAGAAAACTTAAAAATTCTGGTGTGGCTTTCCACAAACCACCTTGGTCTGCAAAAATTAATTTGCTCTGATATTTGTCTTTGAGATAGTCTTTTGCTGCGTTGTGATTAAATTTGGCTTTTGCTTCTTTTAAGAATGAATTGGTGTCCATTATATACTCCTGAGAGTATTTATAATGAACACCTTTTACCAAATTTTATTAAGTGATGATTGTATCTGTGTTGGTATTTGGGAACGCTCTGTTGATGCCAGAACTACCTGACCAGATGAGTCTAACAGCTCCATGTCCACCATTACATCCTGGAGTTGTCTTAGCATCATTACTTTGTCCACCGCCACCTCCGCCTGGGAAGCCGCCTGTGTTACTTGCACCACCTACTGTGAACAATGGGGAACCGTTGCTGCCATTACTTCCACCTTGACCTGATAAACTTCCTGAATTACCTGAACCTAATAATCCTGTACCGCCACCTGATCCTGAAGATCCAGCTGATCCATTTGATCTATCGTGCGCACCACCTGCTGATCCGCCACCTAAACCGCCTGTAAATGATCCACTGTTTTGACTTCCGCCGCGGCCACCGGTGCCAGAATATCCACCTGCACCACCACCGCCACCAGGATAATCGCTATTACTTGAGCCACCATCACCACCGCGGCCACCGCCGTCACCTGCAAATGAACCACCAATCCCGCCTGCGTAACTTGTATTTGTGTTACTTGCTGTGCCTATACCCGCGGTTCCACCGAAGCCTGCAACAGTGCTTGAGTTAATAAAATAACTGTCACCACCATTAGTACCTTGTCCACCTGCTGCTGCACTAACACCAACACCACCTGCACCAACTACAACAGTGTAGTTATTTCCTGGTACTATAGGTATATTATTCTTCCAGCCGAGACCGCCACCGCCGCCACCGCCACCTGCCCAATAAGCTGCGCCGCCAGCGCCACCGCCGCCAACTGCGACAGCATGTACACTTGTAACACCAATTGGTGCTCTCCATGTATAGACACCCGGATTAGTAAATAATGCTTCACCTGCACCGCCTGGCAATGTTGTTACTGTGCTTCCAGTAGTGTATCCTTGATAGTTAGGACTGTTAACTGCCAATACGTTACCTATAATTAATGGATTGCCCCATGTATTTGCGATATACGCGGTACTTGGTGGCCTTAATGATACTGTCACTGCGCTACCGCTACTTACCATTGATCTGCCGTAACTCAAATAATGTCCATCAGGTACTTGATCAAATTTCGTAACAATGGTGATTACATTACCTACGTCACCATTACTACCTCTTGTGCCATTTGTTTTTACGTTTACGCTTATAAAACTCTGTAGATATTTGTAATTACCTTGCGCTGCCTTTTGCTTAAACACTTCACGATATGTTGTATTAAGATTATAATACCCCATTGATGCAGTTAGTGTAGTAGGTGCGCCAGAGCCGCCTATTCTCGTTACGCCTGAATAGTCTACACCTGCTATTTTTGTAGTACCGCTAACTGGACTACTGATTACTACAGTTCCACAATCTCTGGTTAAGTTATTCCATAATGTATTGATACCAGTACCACTCGGGTGTGTGAAGTTGATAGCGATTTGTCCGCCTGCATTAAAGAAATGTCTTGCAGCGTCTCCGGAATCGAAGGTGATTGTATGACTAAAGAATACGTGATTATTCCATTGTTCTTGTTTTACTACGGTAGCTGAGATTGTTGCTCCCTGAGCAGCGCAATTATTTCTATTATTATAGATTGAGGTTAATGCAGTTTCAAACGCTGAAGTAACGCTATCGTTATCTTCCGCTTCAATAATTTCAGATTCATTTATAGAGATAGTAGGAACAATAGTATTTTGATGCCTAGAAACACTATTAATGCCAGATATCAAATTATTCCAATTACCCCAAGATACAACTGCGTCTGTAGCTACTAGTGGAAGGGGTATCTGACCATATCCTGATCTTCCACTTCCCATACCATATACGGTATTGAATCTATTCGGGGCTGCACTGGGATCAGTGCCTACGTAATTATTATAGTCACTTGCTTGTATTAATCCGCCCGCAATGTAAGCCATTTTACAATTCCTTATTTAATTACAACAATGGCTTCAACCGTGCCTGAACCATTCGTAGTTTTGTTAGCAAGACTTCTTCCAATAGTATTGAATGCGTTTGCTTCGCCTGGTTTAGCTGCTCTTGCATAACCCTTGCCTGCACTTACTAAACGATCACCTTTTTTAACTTTACCATTAACTTTAACTTGAACTCTACCGCTAATAGCTACAGGAGGATGAGTATTATCTTCACCTGCACCAGTATTCATCAAGTAAGCGGCAGTGTTACTTACAACTCCGAACACGCTCTCACTTAACTCATCTCTAACAGCAGTAATTTCTTTTTCACCACCCAACTCAACAACTGTACCTGCATCATATAAGTCGTCTGCTTCAAATCTTTCTGCTAAGTCAGCATATGTTGCCTGTAATCTTGCGCCGGCTGCTAGTGTCCATATACCTGCGATAACACCGCCGCCGTCTAATCTTGTTGTAGTAACTCTTGTTGGAGCAATGTTTCCTGTAAATCTTGAAACACCATTAGCGCCAGTTAAGAAAGCAGATACGTTACTGTTAGTGTATGTACCAGCTGGATTAAATGTGACACCGTTTGCATACATGTAGTTGTCGCACTTGATACCGTTAACACTGTTGGCTGAGAAAGCTAAGTTACCTGAGTTAACTACTACTGCGTTACCATTTGTTTGACCATATACTGTCCAAATACCAGTTAGTGTGCCTGAAGTTGTGTTATTTCCTGATGTAATTTGTTGAGTGACTACATTAGCTAAAGTAGCTGTTTGTATTGTGCCACGCAATGCGTATAAATCACCAGTTACATTGGCATTCAAAGTAGTAATTGTGTTTCCTACTTGTAAATCAGTTAATGCTTGAATATTATTTGCTACTAAATTGCCTGTAACTGCAACGTTTCCAAATGTAGTTGTTCCAGATTCGCCTGTAGCAGCGAGTTCTAACCAGGAATTAGCGGTTACTGTGTTGTCTGCTGGGCAAACATTTAACGTGCCTCTAGTGGTGTTAAACCAAAGTTGGCCTCTTAGTGGATTAGCAGGTGGACTAGCACTCGCAAAATTCTCTAGTATACGAACAAAGTTAGTATCAATTGTCTGTCCATATCCTGCGTAACTACGTCCGGGAAGTCCTAAAGACGTACTTGTAGTGTTGATAGTACCGTCCTGAATAGTAGTTAACGTACTTCCATCACTTCTAATAATCGTATAAGCCATTGTTTTACTCCGCTATTTTGTATATTTATCTTAAATTGTCACTACATTGGTCAAGCTTTGGATTCTGACCGTGTAATCAATCTGTATTTGTCTGTTTAAGCTTTTCTGCACAGGGTGAAAAACCACGTGCGTAAGCAGTCTTGTTTGCTCATTTCCTGCTACATCAGTCCCGTATCCAGCTAAAATGCCCATCTCATCAAAGGTATATAAACTATCCACTTGAGTTCCGTTGTCAAACGCTGTCTGCCCAGCTGGTTCACCGAAATCTAATAAGCATTGTATTAGAATGTCTGTGTAGACCTTACCTGGGCTATGAGAAACTAGCATTTTGTTTCTAGCAGGATCTACGTTAAGTATGCTGGTGTCGTCTACAATTTTGCTATATGTCTGATTGTATAGGCTAGCATTTTGTCCTACTGTATTTGGTGGCAAATATGTGATTATTCCAGTGTCATCGACACTAGAACCACCGTTTCCAAAAGCCATTCTGTACATTGAGCCATACCCTCTATTACTTAATGTGTCGGCTATCGCTTCAGATATGTTTTCGTAGTGTATAGCATTCTTCTTGTCAACTAACACCTCTCCTGTGTTGGGGTCGGAAATTTTAATAAATCCCTCAATTTTTAGTGTATGTATTAATGACATTAATCGTCACCCCTTTGCTGTACCAAGACTTCTTTAGTGTTAGGATCAAAGATTTTGAAAGCTGAACTGAAGTAAAACCCGGATGTTTCGTTGGGCCTGTCTTCTTTTTGTTGGGTTTGGTTCAAATCTTTAGTATTTTCGTTCATAATAATTTATTTATCATTTATTTTGTACCCTGTTGCAGGAACTTAGCTGGGGCAGAATCGCTTATTTGTAATGGATCTCCTGCTGTGTCGTTATAAATTTCACTATTCCAGCTTCTATTATAATAGAAATTAAACAACGTGTTACTTGGAGTAATTCCCACCACCGAAGAATATTTTAGGTGCATCTTGTTTATAGCAGTGCCCTGAATACCTCGTTTTAAGTTGCTTATGGTATTGTTTTGATAGTCAACTTTTGAGTATCTTATCTTTTCTCCGTTAACGTTTATAGTGTCACCTAATCTCATAACAACATTGATTTGATCGCCCTCAGAAACTCCGTTTCTAAAGACAAGATAAGCTACACTATTATTTGTTAATAGAGTAAAATCACTAGAATTTAATTTAGAAAGAGTGGTTTCATTATAAACTTCGGTTTCTTTGATTGTTTCTAGGTCATATATAATTCTGACCAATAATCTGTCACTATCGGCTACTACAATATATGTATCTTCTACAATATCAATTAGCTTAGAAACGTCTTTTACATGAATAACGTCTTGTAGTGGTTCTAAGTTTTCTGTCAACCAGGTTCTATTACTAGAATTTGCTCTGTAAATAAATTGATCTCCGTTTTTATCAACTTCATTCACATAAATCATTTCATTTGGTGTTGCGCTGGATACCATACTTGTAATCATTATAACGTCATCTGGTTTAATATCAGCCAAAATGCTTAAATAATTACCGTCATTTAATCTAAGTCCGTCGCTGCCCAATCTTATTCCATTAACTGAAACGTTTAATCTAGTTTTATCACTAATATCGATGGTTTGAGGTATTACATGTGTATCTTCATACTTCCACACGAATCCACCTCCGACATATTCTGACAAGAACCTACTAGTAACTGGTCTACTTAAAGAATCATTAAACCACAATGTGATTGGGTACACATCTTTAGTGTAAGACGTTTCCGTACCTTCATCATCGTATTCAGTAAATGTTTCACTAAATTTCGTTTCTAACTTCATGTAATACGTATTATTGTTTAATTGGTTAGTACCAGAAATACCATCTATCTGAATTAAATCACCTGTAGTTAATCCAGGATCTTCGTCTGTTTCTGTTGTTATATACAAATATACCACATCCTTGTCAATCGCAACAGCTAATAACGGAGTAACTCTCAATGTAGAAATGCTTTCTTGTAAGAAATACTGCTCTCTAGTGTCATTAAATGTAGTGATACTTATTATATCGCCCTCGTTCAACGTTGGGATAATTGCCAAAGTAGACACAGGTCCTATTGTAATAGTGTAGTCAGTGATGGGTAGTTCTAATCCATTGACTCTAACAATCCTAGGAATATAATCATTTTCATTTTCTATTAATTGATAATCTAACGCTAGACCAGTTTGACCTGTACTGTCAAATTCAAAAACTTGTGTTTCTGGCAATGAATAACCATAATTTTGTACCGTGCTACCAAATAATACAAAACTTATGAAATTAACGGTTGTATCATAAACTCTATCAAATAACAGCTTTGTTCTGCCGTTATCAGTAGAAGCTATTACATAATCATTAGTAAATGTTTTCTTTTCTCCGTTTATGTAAACTGCAGGATCAGCAGTCAATAATTCTTCATATTTTATATTGAATACGATTTGGCTATGTCCTGTGGATTCATCTATAGTAACTGGTATATCATCTGACGTTGCTCTTACTAATTGATTACCATTACCGAATTCATAAACTTCAACTAAAATAATTTCTGTTTCTCTAATCTCTTTGTTTAGTGTGATTTTCTTTTGAATCCAATCAACTGAATATGTGTATTCATTATTGTCAGTTGGTGTAACGTTTGGATGAATCATTTTACTAAGGTTAGATAACGGATCCATTATAGATAATGCTAATTGTGCTGGTGCTTGTGAGAAATTAGAGAAATCAATTTCTACACCATTAGGGGATACTTTGTTACCTATAACTTTATATCCATTATGTTGATATACTTCAGGATTCCATGTACTGCCTGATCTTGTAATTACTGTCATTGAGAATTGATCAGTAATAGCTCCTGGAACCATTTCTTCAGGACCATATCCAGAAGTGAAAGGATCACCTTTAACTTCATAGAATGTATTTGCACCGCCTATTGCAGATACATTTTGCCATACTAATCCTTCCCAACTGCGTAGAATTGTAGCATTGTTACCTACTGCTAAGAAATGTTGTCCATCGTGTGTAACACTATTAAGATTCTGATTCGTTCCTGAGGTAATCTTAGACCATGACATACCATCATAACTAACTAAGATTAATCCATTCTGTCCTACAAACACAAACGTATTAGCAGCATAACAACCAGCTAAAATGTTATCTGTTATAGTATCACCTTCTATTGTTCCTGCAAATATATTCTGCATGTTCGTAGAATACAATACTGTTCCGTTATCGCCACCTAAAACAATCATTTCAGGTCCACCTACTACTGTGTTCAATCCATTATTAGTTGGGTGTGGATATATTGGTGTCCATGCTCTACCATTTTCACTTAATAATACTCTGCCAATAGTTGTTACTTGCGCTGATACTTCTTCAGTTGGATCTTCAATAACATCTAATCCATATCCAACTGCAATAAAGCCAGCATAGAATTCACTGTTAATGTAGTCGATATAATTTGCTCTTGCTTCTGTTCTACTTTGGAAGCTATAAACGCTGTCCCAAGCATATGCGTCTGTACTTGCTACAAGTTGATCACCTGCTGCCACATAAAAATCATTATGGCTAGCTACATTATAAAGCCCGCCGCTGGGAGCAGTTAATGATGAGCTATCCCATGCTTCACCGGGCTCGTCAAAGTCAACTTTATCATAAGGTGTGTAACTACCTAAACCTAACCATGACAACCCGTCGTAACTTATAAAGACAGGATTGCTAGGCTTTCTAGTTGTTAATACATAATGTGTTCCAGAATGTATCACGTCGGAAACTTCTAGTACATCAGCACTTATTCTCTTAATTTGCCAAGTAATACCTTCATCGTAACTCAACAATATCATAGAATAATCTCTACCGTCTGCTACAGCAAGATACTTTTCATTATCCCATAATACGGATCTAATCTTTATATCTTTTGGATAGAATGGTTGATCTTTTAGTTGTGTATCTAAAGTATAATTTTCATCAAACTTATTTGAATAATATGTATTATTAGGGTAATCGACACCTGTTAATAATAATGGTAAGTTTTTACCTGGCATGTTAGTAGTGGGCTGATAAAAACCCACGATTCTGTCTAATGCATTTAATTCTTCTTTGTTACTATCTAAAACTTGCCATTTGTCAAAATCAAACTCTGTGTCATTGTTACTAACCAAGCACTTGTACAGTCTGTTGTTTAAGCTTACTATACTACTTGTAGTACGTGAGTATCCTGAAGTTAATTGAACAGGCTCAGGTAAGTACATATAGCTGTTATTATCAAATGGGAACGGGTTATCTTCTAATCTGACGTAACCTGCAGGATTAAACTCATTTAAATAAACAAATGCAGAGGCGTTTATAAAGATGTTGCCATTTGCTGTAGCTGTAAATGGTTCAGTACCTGCTAATTCATTTGCGGTGTCGGCTCCGATTACGGTCCAGTCTATTAATCCAACTGTTTTTACATAATAACTCTTATCTTTTACGATACTTCTTGCACTGACAGTTGTTGGCTCAACATCAGCTATTGCTCTATAGTATTTTCCATTAGCTAAAACAATGTCACCACGTTTGTAACTCTTGTTGCCTTTCCAAACTTGACTAGCAATTACAGGTCTAACCATTGGGGCATCATGATAAACTTTTAGCTGAGTTTGATTTATAGGTTTCACATAGTATTGCTTAAAGGCACCTACTGCCAACCCAGACAATTCATATAATTCCATTTTGTTAGCCTGTGTATAGACTACCTTAATTGTTGCATCATTTGCTCCGCTAACACCACCTAAATAAACACCGTCTACAGTAATTTTATCACCTACATTGTAGATTGTGCCTTTGTTAAACACTTCTACAAAATACTCATTGTATACTTTGTTGAAAACAAAGTTAGGTCTGTAGAATTTGATTAGAGCATGGCCCTCTTCTATTGCTTTGCCTGGAGTAGATCCAAAATTAGATGGTGATAAATCTTCAATCCAAATTCTGTTTCCTACCTGATAAATAATTCCCTCGGTCTGAGCAATTAAATCCCATCTCGTATCTCCTAACTCGGCAATCACATACCATTTGTCGTACTCTAAGTTATTAGGTGCTAAAAATGCTGTGACAACTCCGGTGCCCATCCCTCTTACTACAGGCTTGATTGAATCTCCTACGTTATATGTTAAGCCTGTTGTCCCTGCCATAAAGTTCCAATTAGTATCGCCTAAAGATAAAATTTTGTATTGGTTACCTATAATTATATCTTTAACTTTAACATGCTGAGGGTACATGTATGTAGGTGGAACTACGTAGAAATACAAAGGTAGACCTTTTAATTGTCCTGGTGATAAACTAGAACCGGTATAATCAATTGATACTGCAACTTCATTTGTGCCTTCTTCAAGTGTTACTTCTTGTATATCAAACACACGATGCTGTACACTTGATAGTGTTGAACCTGAAGCTGATATTGAGGAAGTACTTGACTCATCTCCTGAGGGAGAGAATTCGCTAGCATAAAATTCACCTGATTTCCATTCCGTAACTTTACTTACGTAGCTTGTTCTGTCAAACTTAAGTTTAGTAGAAATCTCTCTGGTTGGTGTGTTACTTGCAACTGCAACTGCTCTAGCTGTTAACTCTAGTTTATTATCAGTAGAAGAACCAGTGTCTATTAAGTCAATTCTATGGTTGTCTAGCTGTGCATTAACTGCTGTGCTATATAAAGCGATTATAGATTTAGCTCCAAACACTTCATCTTTCCAAAGTACTCTTACGTGATAATATTTTTTATTTGCAAGACCCTTAATTGGGTTACCTTCACCATGCACGAATCTTACTACGTCGCCTGTGTTTAAATCCACACTATCAATATTAATTGAGTTAACTAAAAAGTTTACAACAGAACTATTGAACTTAAATGTTTTTGAAGCTTGGATAATTATTTCAGGTGTTGCTGCGTAACCAGCACCTGAATCTACAACTTTCACACCTACTACTTTATCGTCTGCCATAATAGGTTCAAGAACCGCTTCACGTAATGGAGCAGGATATCTAGTTGTGTCAATATATGCTATAACAGTCGGTACATCAATGTAGTTTCTACCTGTATTAAGGACTACGACCTCAGGCAAATCTATAATAACTTTGCTATTTGGATTATGATCAGACGCCACACTGCCTCGTAAACCCCTGCTTACGAATGTGAGTTTTCCTGCATCTCTATCAACACCTGCGTAGCCAATATATTCATTATTAATTTTGACTACTCCGTTTACTGGTAATCCATAAGCATTATCAATATAAATTGTTTCACTAACAGGAGTAATATACTTTGTCAATGAACCTATTGTTACAGACTTTTGTCCAGTTAAAGATAATCCATAATTATCTAACCAATCAAAATAAATTGATCTGTTCCATATTGCGTCAGTTGGTCCAAATTCTCCTACTGCTGTTACAGGGAAGAAAGTTAGATTAGGAGTAATAAATTTACCTAAATTAAAATCATATTGCGCCGGTAAATCAAAATCTGTAAGTTGACCATCATATGTATCATTTACTGTATACTTTATTGCAAACTCTTTCATAACAACATGATAAGGCTTAATCTCTTTGAGATATCCTTGCAAGAAATCTTGATTATCTGAACGATAATTCAAGTCGGCTTTCAACTCACGTAGTGTATTAGTTACATCTACTAAACTTGTTTTGTTTAACCATGTTAGGTAACAATTTGTTGATGTAGCTTCACTTATAATGTACTCAAATAGGGTAATTAAACTCTTATTTCTATGAATCAACAATTCGTTTGTAAATATTTCTTCAGTCACGGACCTTACAATATATCTTGTTTCTGTGTGAGGGAAAACGTCAAAACTATCTGTATCATAGAATGTATTTCCGAATCCCAATCCAAGTATCTCATAGTTCCATAATGATTCTTTTATTTGAATGGTGCCCTGCTCAAGACCAACTCGTACCCAATCACCATTAGTATAAAGATATACCTCACGTTTGCCATCACTGTTGGTTGTTACACCAGCTAACATGTTTTCAAATGGATTCAATGTGGCTAAATCATAATACTTTAACACTTCAACATCAGGCTTTGTATTATTATTGTAGCCGTCTGCCCACCAATATACATGCTCCCAATAATCAGGTGTGTTGAAAAACTCTCCGCTAGTTGTTAAAAAGCCCGGAGCTCCTTTTGGTACTGACTCTTTGTTAGATTCTCCGATAAAGCTTGGTGTTAAAATTTCTGATATAGGATGCTTGATTAAAACACTGTTTACATACTTGCAGTAATTCTCAAGTGCCTTTAATCTATTACTAAAGAAACTTTGTCTTGGTCTTACTTTAATTCCTTGCTGTAATAGCTTTGGAAGATGTATGTCAGGGACTAAATTACCTCTCTCGTCTATACCAGATAAGCTATCAAGTAGTTTATCATATAAACTCTCTGGCATTTCAAATGCAGTATACGCACTAGGTACTCCTGGTAAGAAATCATTAGGATTACCATCTTTGATTAATTTAAATTCATTATAAGAATCATCTTTTTTGATTTTATCTGTGAATCCAATATGCAATCCCGTAGACTTACCTTTAATAGAATCTATAGCATTAAATAACCCATACACATTGTTTTGTAGTGCGGCAAAATAACCTATACCTGAACTTTGTGGATCAGTAATATATTGTTCTAATATTGAATCAGGTAATGTTTTATCGCTACTCAAAATATTTGTACTACGTACCCAATAATAATATTTGTTTGTCAATGCACCCGAGTTGTCAACATTATACAATGAAGTATAATATTCTATATTATATGGGGTACCTGGTCCTTGATAATTTACAGGCAACACATTGCTTTCTATCCACGTGTAAATTGTGACTGTACTGCCAGGGAATATTTTACCCCAGTTCTGTGCATTATAAAGTACATCTTCTTGATGGTAATTTAAAAACTTTGTTGTCGAAGTGTCAAACCATATTTTACCTACAAATGCATCTCCCCAAACTAAATTACCAGTTGTTAATTGAGAGTTATATCCTGCAGGATCTTGACTACTGATATAATCAATATTTTCAGTTACGATTCCTAACAATTTACCTTGTAGAGGGTCTATATAATCCAAAGACTCAATTCTTTCATTGTTTTCGGCATTGAATATTTGAATGTTTTGTAATCTATTAACATCAATAACATCATTAGATTTTCTAAGCACATGCCAGTTTCTTAAGTTTTGTTTGTTTTCATAAAATACTATTCTACCATTATCAACACCTGGTTTATAATCAGGACATCCAATGATTAGATTATAATCTTTAAATTCAATAACCTTACCGTAATGCGGGTTAGCACCAATATCTAATGTTGTATCATTTGCAGCCTGTGAGTAAACAAATTTACCTAATTTGTCTGCGCTTTCATTATGATTAGCCAAATAGTCATAGATATAAACTGAGCCGGCTGACCCCAATTCATCAACAAATTTCGTATAGTTGTTGTCAAATATAGTGTCATTAGTTGTGTCTAGATCATCTGTAAAATCGAACGTGGTTAATGATTTTCTTGTACTAGTTGGTGCTCCAACAGCAAAAGAATTATATTCATTAAACTTGATTGAGAAACCAAATTGTGATGCACCCTCTACGTTCTCAGGATCAGAGATTCTTTGACTTTCTTGATATTCAAGTATACCAATTTGTTGTAGTGTTGTAGAATTTAGTGCTTGAATTGTTAATTTTTCTTCTATAGGACCTAAGTTAGGGTCAACTAATCCTATAACAAGTTTATTATCTACTACTCTTGCATAAACATTAGTTATGTTAGCATCATTAATAGCATTTACTGCACCTAGTAGATTAGTGGGTAATGTAACTTGATATCCGTTTATTAATATTTTACTTGAGCTAGCAAGTGAATAGTTATTAGTAGCCTGTATTATTCCGTATTTTTTACCATAGTTAGTATAGCGTACTACTAAGCCTTCTAAATTATTTTCACTTACAAAGAATGGTGCACCAACTAGTAATTCAGATCCATGTCTATTTGTGTCTAATGCATGACCAAAAGCGTTACCAGGACGAATTTCTGCTAGATTAGTTAATTGAAATTCTTGTGTCTTGAATAAATCAGGATATGATATTTCAATTACGTCTCCCGCTTTAAGATCATACAAGAATTGTAGTCCAGCTACTGTAATTTGATATTTTGTATTTTCAATCAGCTTACCATTAACAAAAACATCTAGATAATGATCTGTTGTTGGAGCCGAAACTGATAGATTATAATAAACCTCGGTATCCTCAACATAATCACGCTTAACATCAATCTTTTCAATAACTCTGTTTAAAACAGCAGCCATACCCACGTTTACTATTTGATTGGGTGATGTACCATAATTCTTTAATGGCGCGCCGATAAACAATTTACTACCGTTGTAGTTTGTAGAAAGAGTAATCTTAGAAAAGTCCTGTAAGTCTCCGCCTAAGTTATAAGTTTTCACAAACTCATAGGTTTGAGCAGCAGTCTTTTTATATGTTCTTACAAAATTACCTGATACTGTGTGAGAAGATGCATATAGCCAATTAGCATCACCCGATAATGCAATTGAATCTCCTACTCGCTGAGAATTAATTGTTATTGCAGGTTTTTCAACATAATTACCTGTTCGTGTTCGTTTAATTTGATATACATAAATTGTGCTATTTGTTCCTGGTTTAGTCACAATCATAGTATCCTGAGCGATAGCTATTTGTGTACCGAATCCGGCTCCAATGGTCACGCCTAAAAATTTATCTATAACTTCATTGGCTCTGTATTTTGATTTTTCAAAATCATCTGGTTGATATCTATAAATTTTACCTTGTGCTGCGTCGGATACAAAATATCCCAATTTAGAGTGATGCGCTATTGCTGATCCAAATGTTCCTGTACTATTTGGTTTTACAATGTCTTGCTTTATATAATTTATATTTTTTTGATAAACTGCCCAAGTACCATCGGTATCTTCATCTACCCAAACTTTTGCTTTACTAAAGCCACTGTTAATTAACTGTAAATTGTTAATGCTGCTTGGGGTAGATACACGTTGATTTTGAAACTTAGCAACAATACCTTCACCTACAATACTTAACACATTGTTAGGCAAAGTAACTTCAATTACAATAGTATCTAAGGTTGTAACGTTTTTAACTTCATAGTAACCATCAACTCTATAATCAAATTTCAATAAAATGAAATGATTACCTAAAACTAAGTTGTGTTGATTTTCAAACCTTAATGTGATTGTTCCGTCTAGATTATTGACAGCTTCAACTACTTTTACTGTAGAATTCTTTTCGCTAATTGAAATTGCAGTGTTTACTAACCAGTCATCTTTTTCATCTGCAACCCAAATATAATCATCCATATTAACATCATTTGCTGTTATTGGATTATTTTTTAATGACGATATACTGTATCCTGTAACTCTTACATCATCAAAATGCACATAGCCTGCCGATGGTAACTTCTCAATATAATTTGCTTTTATGACAGGTGCGATTTTGTTCTCACTGAATGGTCTTCCATAATTTATGACAGAATTTAAAGGTATTGACTGCATTACGTTAGGTATAATCATTTTGTCAACGATTCCAACGATTGCAGGATTACCTGTTAATTTTGTCTCATCAAATATAAATTCTACAAAGTTTTCATTTTCAACGCCGCCAAATTCGCTAACTTTTAAAGCCCAGTTTTCGTAAACATCATAGCTTATTTTACCGGTAGTAAGTGTGATATTTTGAACTGCATCTGCTATTAATCTTGTGCCTTTTTCAGAAATAATGTTCTTATAAACATTAACTTGTGAGATATCATCTAAGTTACTTGCATTTAAATAATCTCTTGGTCTATAACCAATTAAACCAAACGCTAATAAGTTGGCATCACTTTCTAAATTAGTATTTGTAGTGTCGTAATATAGTTCACTTTCCAAACTGCGATTACTTGCGTTAGGTAATAAACCTTTTTGAATTTTTTCGTAATCTGTTTTAATCCACTTGGTTTGATTAAAGGTTGCTTCGGCAGCTATTCTATCCGCTGCCATCCAATAACTGTTTTTATAGTAAACTATTTCACCCTTAATATATCTCTGATTAGATTGCCAATCTTTAATGTTATCTTGATTTAATATAAATCCGTAGGTATCAAGCGTGCCTTTCCACTCAGCAGTTTTTGTACCCTTCATTAATATTCTATGCTGTCTCAATCCTGTTATTGGATTATAGATAGTATCATTAAACTGAGTATAATTATCAAACACGATTCCATGCTCAATGGTACTCATATTAGCAGTGAAATAGGATACAGAATCTCCTGTATTAAGAGTTTGTAATGTAAATTCTGTGCCTTTTCTAGATATAACTAAATCTTTAAGTTGTATAGGAACAAGGTTTTGATTCAGTGCATAGTTTTGTTGGAATAGTGTAAGTGGTTGAACTATAGCATTTTCTTTATCAATGACTAAACCATTTGCACTTGGGTTGATATTAATTGTACTGCCTGCTTCCCATCCAGTTAAATTCCAATATATTAATTCGGCAATCATTTGCTGCCAATTAATTTCTATACCTTCTTCAATGTTCGTAAACTTCATACCCTGATCTTCAAGGTATCTGCCATAGTTAATAATAAATTCTGATAATGCTTCTAATGAAACGAACTCACTTCCATAAGGAACAATTATTTCATTTTTATAAAAGTTTTCCGAAACATATATTGTTGTTTCAAGTACAGTTATATTCTTATATCTACCATTGTAATTAGGCGTGTATTGTACGAAGTAAGACTTGTTTTGGCTATTACCGTATACTTTGAATCCTTTATTAGTCTTTTGAACAATCACGCTACTATAAATTACTCTGTCATACGGTTCATTTTCGTATAACATCAAAGCAAAGCTACCATCTGGTATTAATAATGAATTGCTTTTTGAGCCAGCAGAACTTTTTTCTAAGTAAAATTTTAGTAAATCTTTATCACTAAAACCAGCCATGCGATATACTAATCTAACATCTAAATTATTTAAAAGCTCTTTAAATGTTGCGTTTCCGTTTAGACCAAAGCTTTGAACATAATCTACAATCCAATTTATATATCCATGCTGTGCTTTTCCAGAACCATAATCTACGAAACTCGTTGTTATTCTGCTTCTGTCGTTAATTAACCACTGATTAAATTCAGCATTTTTATTGTATGCATCTAAATTTTGGGTTAGAGCAAAAAATTTAGCTGGTCTAGCTATGGCTAATATTTTAATTAAATCAAATGGATAGGTACTGCTTTTACAATATGAAAATTCTTGCGGACCATAATCACCTGCATTCCAACCTCTGTCATATGTAGGTTGGTCTGTTCCAATAGTTAGAAAATCTAATGGATTTCTTAAATTACCTCTACTATCAACTGGAATGATTTTACTTAAACCTGGTCTCTTTCTTGTTGGTATAGTATAACTGTCACCGTCATTGTAGACGACTCCATTTTCTAAATCTTCCCATAAAATCTTGTTATCGTATGTATATGGTGCTGCACCATATCGTTCGTCCCACCATGATGGTTTTGAAACGAAGCCTAACATTTCCCATGGGGATTTGTGCGGAGTTGTAGTATCATATAGATGTAGATATATACCTCTCCAATTTCCTTGCTTAAACCCTTCACCGTCTAATTTGAACTTACACTGATCAAAATTATAGGTAAATTGATTGTCTGGCAAGAAATATTGAGTTTTATAATCCACTCTGTGTTGACCTATCCAGTTTAAGAAATATGTCGTATATAAATTTTTTGTAAATTCATATGTAAAATCAGTTTTTCTAAAATAACCGGATAGAACATCATCGTTGGATACAAAAGTGTTTACATTTAACTTAACATTATTATAAACTCTGCATTCAAATTCAAATAATACTCTGTCTCTAAAATCTAATAAAGTACCTTCTTTTGATACTTTACCATATATTCTAGTATATGAGCCATCATGACCTTGTATGAAGTATGCAGGGAAAACGTATGTATCATCGTAAACCACTTTTGGTTCGAATAAAGGATATAAACCTAACTTGGTTGGAGTATTTGGTACGAAGCTACCATAAGTTTGATTATACTCTTTTATTGTAATCTTATCACCAGGTTCTAAATCTAATGTAATAATAACTTTTGGTTCGTCTTGGCTAATTGTATAATCACGATTTCTTAATAGCTGCGTTATTCGTGTCTCACTCTCTGTTTCTTTAGTTAGGTATATCAAAATTCCATCATAGCTTGCTTTACTAAAATCGTAAATCTTGCTTAATGGAAAGAAACTTGTATCTATAAATGCGTTGAATGCGTAGGTATTTGCAGCGAAAGGTGCTCTGCTAGGTATCATGTCACTCCAAAAGAATGAAGTGTTTTGATCCTTATAGCTTGCGATTTGTTGTAGTGCTAAATCTAATAAATCAGATGCACTCTCTCCGCTATATTCTACTGTTTCAATAATACTTGTAATTAATAATTTAAAATTAACATATTCATTTGCACTATAAGTTAATGAATCAAATAAATTAAAATTTTTGTTTCTTAGACATGCCGCAGCATAAATTAATGGGGCACTGTTTTGAATAATTTTATCACCATACGTGATTAAATTACCCGCATCTCTGTAATTGTTTGATCCAAAAACTTGTCCTGTCAGTTGTTGACTATTAACAAAAATAGTTTGATAGTGATTTCTTATATCACCTAAACTTAATGACGCTATCGGTGTGTTAAATGGGTTGCTGCTTAAGTTAATAGGGATAGTATAGTATGCCCCCTCACCCAATGGTCCCTCACTGTGTATAAGTACCTCAACAGGGGACTCAGTTACAGGAGGATTTAGTAGTGTAACAATTGTTTCTTTATCAGTTTTAGTAACTGTGTACTGATCACTGGTTAATATATTTTCATTTACACTGACCTTAATGACTGGCCATGGGCTATCGTTCTGATCTATAGCGACTGCATTACATGTAAATGAATTTTGTCTTAGTATAGGATTATATGTAAAATTATATGCTTGATACTGAAAGCTTTCACCAACTGTTTTTACCCAACCCAATTCTCTCGTAAATTCATATCTATCCGTATAGCGATGAGGATAACCTATGCTAACTTTTTCTGTTACAGGTCCTGTCATTAAAGAATATTTGAATACATCTTCATTCAATGATATTCTAAAACTGATATCTCCAATATTGGCTACTGAACTGTATGCTAATGGAAACCCTAATACTGGGTCATTTTCGCCCACACCAGGTTTAAATTCAAACAACGTGCAACCTATAAAATTACTGCCTGGATAAAAATCTTTATCGGCTAAACTTATATTGTTTTTATCAAAAATATCAAATAATGGTGGTTGATTTACATATGTTTTTTGTTGTGCTTGATTCCAATATCCTTTATCAAAATAAAAACTCTTTCCACTGTTTGCTGTCCCAAAGTTAACATAAACTTGATCTAGGTCTTGTATGTCGCCATCTGCTGCCTTTGTAAGAACAATGGTTGGTTCTTGTGTTTCGTTTATTGATGCAAAGTTAATAATGAAAATTTTATTTCTTACATTTGGATCACTGTCGTTTGCAAAAATAACTCTACTACCTTGAATAGCTTTATACTGATTCCCATCAGGATAATATTCTGTTCTGCCAACTACCCCTATAGTTGGATTACTATTCATTACGTCAGTTGTAGTATTATCGATAAAGTCTACGTAGCCCTTACCAATGGTTCCTGAATCAAATAATTTTAGCTCAGGATAAAATTCTAAGATAGGTCTATTTGCTCTGTTTTCTCTATTATTAAGTGCGGCTAAAACTACATCACCCGAAGTGTATTCTGCTGTTGCCTTAAGAACATCTATATGAAACCAACGATTGCTGCGACTCCATGCATTTTTATTGATTGCGCTACGATTAATTGTAATATAATCTTTTTGTGCTGGCATTGAAGTTCTGCCACCGTATCTTAGTGTATCGAATCCTTCATTATCATAGATTGTGTAAATTAGTTGCCCAAATGGTTCTACAATATTTAAATCTTCTGCTTTAATTAATTTTATACTTGTCCCTACTCCTTCAACATAATAACTACCTGTTTTATATGGAGCTGGAATAATATTACCAACAAATTTAACTTTTAACCCGTTTGTAAATTGTACACCATTAGGACCTGTATAATTTTTCTTCCCTAATACATCAGTTTCAATATTAATAGCATTGTTAACTTTGGCATCTAGTAATTTAATTGTTCCTACTTTATTAGGTGTGCTTTCATCTTGATAATACAGAGTATCTAATGGGGCAGTTATAATAGGTATTTTTGCTATTTCACCTACAGGCAATCTGACAAACTCTTGACTAACGTATTTTCTCCCGTTCGTTGCTATAATCTTTTCTGCTATAGGAAGTTCACCATCTTCATCTACGCTTATTATAAAATCATTGTCTAGTTGTAAAAATCTAATTTTATAATAATTATTATTTGGAATAGTTTTTGGAGCATCATCAAACTCTTTTTCTTCTAGTGAATAGAGATCGTACGGAGTCGGTAGTTCAACTGATTGACCTGGTTTGTAATTTAAAAATATAACTCTTTTTTCACGGATTTGATTAATACCGTCAATTAATCCCTTAGGATACTTAGATAAAACTTCACTTAACTTTTTACCATGTAATTCACTTATCGGTGTATCAGAAATTAAGTCAACATAATTTTCACCAGAAAAAATCCACTCATCCTGATCAGATGCTTGTGGCACAGTGAATTCGATTATACCGGCATTTGCACCATTATTTTCAACACCATAAATTTCTCTAGATGTTACATTAGGTCTAATAGGATTTTTACCATTTATACCAGGATCAGTCTGTATCCAAAAGTTACTATTTTGATTTACTATAAACTTGTATGTGCCGCCACGAACTAATTTTAGTGTAGGATTACTTTGAGGTATTCTTTTAAAATTTTCTCTTACGGCATAAACTGATGAATCTGATATGATTGTAAAGTCGGCTTCACTGTTTACTGTTTCTGTTGTGACTGGTACCTGATCAGGACCGTCAGGTAACCAATAATACTGACTAAAATTTACAACCTTATCTAAGTCTACAAAACTATCCCAACTATAAAATTCATTTCTAAATAATAAAGAATGGTTATCAGTAATACCATTTTGTGTTTTGATAGCATCAATTAATCCAGGGTAGCTTATAAAATCTTTTGCTACAGAAGTCTCTGGTTTAGTAAAGACAACTCCGGGTTCTAATTGATAATTCTGTCTTGTTGAATTAGGTTCTTTAACATATACGGCATTGGGATCAATACCATATTCAAACTTTCTTCCAATATATCCTTCGACACGTTGTGTGTTAGGTGTCTGAACCAATTGGTCTAATGTCGCGCCTAAAAATTCTTCATTAGGCTTGGTTCTAAAAATCTCAGGAAGAAAATCTAAAGTTCTTACTTTATTAACCATTTAATTATCCGTACTTAATTAATCTGTGTAAGGGCTGAAATTACCACTACATCTGTTGCTTGTGCTGCGTTGACAAATATCTCATATGGAGCTGAACGAATTTCATACAAAGTACCAAACGTAGCATTAGGGTCGTTAGGTGTCAATACTATTGAGCTTATTAATGTACCTAACCTTCTATGTAAATACGCACTTAATTCGCTGAAGTAAAATGTATCTCCAAAATTCCAATTAGCTATATCAAAATAAGTATTAATTTCATTAATTACAGCTATTCTTATTTCACTATCACTTGCTGATGCATTACTATTTTTAATTACTTTAAATGTTGCCTGTAAATTAGATGGTGCTTTGTCACCAAATAATGGTTTAAACTTAACGCTATTTAGAACCACAGTATCGCTCAACATTTTATAATCATCAATTTTGCTATATGATTGTTTAAGTTCTACAATACTTGGCATTGACGGTTCTTTGATTGTGCCAGTTGAATCTTTAATCCAATTCTGATATCTTGTATAATAGCTGTTAGTTACCAAATATAAATCAATTATATTTGTAGTTGCTGGATTAATTCTTGTTGTGTTGCTACTATTATGTCTGTAATGAAAGTATAATCCTTGACGACCATCATAAGCTTTGTAATTAGTAACCTGTGCAAGTAATAATATATTAGCAGAGGTTGTATCTTCTATCGTTTTGAAAAATTTATTTTCACCGTATGCGTAGAACATTTGTCCTACTGGGTATTCATACTTTACTACAGCAATTTGATTTTCCGTAGGATAAGCATAGACGATGTCCTTACTTGCAACTAATTCAAACTTACTCAATAAGTTAACATCTATAATTTGTCTAGTAAACACGAACTTATCTGTGTTGTTAACTCCAACTTGATAACCTGTAATATTAGTAAAGAAGTCAGGATCTGCTAATAATCTACTGCTCGTTGGGTCAAAACTACATACTTCAACACTATAATCGTTAGGATATCCGTCTGTCTCAATAGTCTGACCAACAACTGCCAATGCAATATCTTCTGCCATTGAATAGTTGTTGTTAGGTAGTGAATTAGCCTTTAATACTTTAATCATATCATATAACAGTTTACCTGTTAATGGGTCATAGATTACTTTGGTTCTGTCGTAAGTAAATCTTGTGTCCTTTACACTACCAAAATAATATGACAATGCTTTGTTTGTGACTTCATACTTACCCTCACCCAAACTTTTAAATTTAACAAAAGCGTTCGCATTGTCAAAATTTCTAATGAACCAACGACTTACATTAGACGTAAGGCTATTGTCAAAAACCAAACTGAAACTTTGTCCGATGTTTACTCTAGCAATTGCGCTTTGTATAACATCGTTTGGTACCATATTATCAAACGCTGGTATAATTTCTTCTAATAATGCCCCATTGGGTATATGTTCGTTTAAAGTTACAGGACCTAAACCATTATACAAATCACCTTTACCACCATTATATCCATCGTCTACGACATTTAATACTGTAGTCCAAATATGTGTTTTGCTGCTAGGTGTCGCTAATCCTGCTACTAATCTACCTTCATCAAAGAAATATCCTGCAGGTGGAACAAACTTAACGTATGCACCAGTTGTGAAGTATTTTAAGTTATCACTTGTGAATACACCAACTGGAACTGGTTCATTATCTACTGTAAAATGTCCAGTTATCTTTGAACCCTTATAAGACGTTAACTTCCAAATTGGCTTTAATACAACAGGTGATCCACCTATTATTCTATTAAAAATAACTTTGTATTTAGGATAATTTGTAATATAATATTGTATCGCCCTATTACTTGATAATACTTTTAGAATTTTGTTTGTTAAAAAGGCTACTAATGTGCCTGCACCTCTTTCAACAGTGAATTCACTAAAGTCATCTTTTTCGACTTTATATAGAGCGCCATCGTGACTAAAACTACTTGTGCTACTATACTTTCCTGTAGGATCAAGTAAGTCTAAGTTTCTGCTTGTACCAATACTGCTTCTGTTTAATGCTTTACTTTTAATAATAGAGTTATACAATGTAAATGGGAAAACATTATAATCTTCCCCATTAACCATACGATTTTGTGTATAATAGCGTGTTGGTGCTTTTAGTTTAATATCTTCTAATGTTTCTCTTGATTGAGCATTTGAAATGGTTGATGTTAATGTTAACACCATAGTCATAGTTTCGTTTCTACCTAACTTACTAACATAGGTAAATGAAATTTGAACATTTTGCATTTCACTAGGATCAATCGTATATGTTAAAGCATTACTTGAACGAATAAATGCTTTGAAGTTTCCTAATGGAATTTCACCAAATACACCGTCACCAAAAGTATATGTTACTTGGTCGTTGAATCTAGATTTTACGCTAAAAAATTTTCTATCTTCGGAATTATAATTGCTGTACGCACTTGCATACACACTTTCTACTTGCTTCCACTCACTTAATTCTAATGTAGTTGGATCCACTTTAAACAACCAAGTATCAGTTTCATTTATACCCTGTATGTCGATATCGACCGCTTGGTTAGCTATCTGTTGATCCGTTGTAAAATCAAATGTTTGAAGGGTGCCCTGCTTAAAGTATATAAAGAAGCCTGTGTTTGCGCTTCCATAGCCCAAATTATCATTGCGATATATTATGTTAAATTTGCCTGCTGGGTTAGGAGTTTGTTCATAGATATATTCTTGTCCCAAACTTGTGACATTAACCGCTTCAAAGTTCATGTTGGTACTTTGAACTCTGGCAGTAAATGGTATTACTGGAACGGCTGTAGTTGGAATTTGTACCGTATATTCTTGCGTATCTATACCTAAAATAGTCTGTCTGTTGCCGGGACGACCAATTTTTTGAGTTCCACGCAATGAAGCATTGACTACTGTATTGAACTGTTCTTGCCAATTGGTATTAGCCGGATCATTCCAAATAACAGGAATACCAGCTAAGTTAAATCCATTAATATCAGATATATTTTCTGTGGTCTGTACGCTGGTAACTTTTAAATACCCTTGAGCCGGCGTATTTCTTTTAGGATTATATCCAACTAGATTAGCTAATTTAATAATACTATCTCTGCGTTCAGCAGTATCGATAAAGTTTTCTCTAGTATTTAGGTCGTTTCTAAACGCTAATGCTTGCCCCATAAAGGCAATAACGTCAAGCAAAGCGATGTATTCTGAGCTTTCTGTATAATCGTTGAAGGTTTCAGGATACTGTGTTCTAAGGTAGTCTACGAAACTCTTTCTTAATGTTTCGTAATCATAACTTTGAAAGTCTGCCTGACTAAAGGTTTGGTATACTGCTTTCCAATCGTTAGCACCAAAGATAGCGGTTTGTCTAGAACTTGTGGCCATATGTATTTCTTCTGTTTATCAATATATTTATCTATGCTGAAAACCCGCATTTTTACAGCATTATTGCGGTTGTGCTTCTCTCGTCAAATTGAATTGTTAGTATTTCTACCATATTTTGAGGTCTAATTGCTATCTCTGCTTCTACGATAATTATATTTTCTCCTGAACTTGAACTAACTTCAACTCTGTTTACTGCAACTCTAGGATCCTGTTCAATAATTCTGCGAACTTCATATTCCACCTGTGCTTGTACATCAGCAGTGTTTGGTTCGTAAATCATATTATAAATTGCTGTGCCGTATTCAGGTCTACCTGGCTTAGATCCTTGAGGGATATTAAAAGCATTCAATAAGTCTCTTTTTACTAGATCATTATCAGTAAGCCTAAATTTGTTAGACGCAGGCGCTACTGGCCTACGCAAACCCATATCCTCAGTGACCCCTGTGGGTATATTTACATCTCTAGGTTTATTTGTATGTTGCGTTGAAAATCCTACGTAGTAAGCCATAATTTTATCCTTTTAACTTATAAATTTCTGTGTTGATACTGTCTAATTTGTTTAACAGAGTTTTGTAATTTTCTTCCGCATTTTTAGCATCAGTACTATCAGGACCATATTTCTTTCGGGCTTCTAAGTAAGTTTGGTATGATTGATTCTTTTGCGGCAGATAAGCGTCACGCTCTTGTTGCAATTCTTCTAATCTTGTGATTTGATTATTTGGATCAAGAGATGATGTACCCGTAAATGAACTTGCTGATACTGGTACTCCGGATCCTAATAATGTTTTTACCTTTTCATTAATTTCAGTACGGTCGAAAGTATCTACACCTACAGCAGGCAGTCGGGCATCGTTAAGGTTAGATGTGTTTAAAGAACCAAATAGATTATTTAAATTTTTCTTTTTTTCTGCATCGGCTTCAAAATATGCTGCTGACTTAAGACTAATCTTTTTGTTCTGCATTAGTGTTTTCATTTTCTCAGGATCTAATACTGGAAAACTAAAGGATGAAAATCTTCTTTCGTTACTAAAACTGAAGTCAGTAATTTTGTTTGTTGCAAGATTTAAAGGTCCTGTTCCCAACGGGGCGTATGACTTTTTAATTTTTTCAAACAAACTATTACTAGAACCTCTATTATCATTATTTGTAGAATCGTCATCTGTTGAATCTGATAACTTGCCGGCTGCGCTTAATTTTTTATCTGCTATTATAGCTGCATAGTTACCTGAAGCATAAGTTTTAACAATAGGATCAAATCGATTATTGTTGCTTGGGTCGTTGACAAATTGAATTGTTTTGTCAGAGCCAAACTTAGCACTAGTTAATGCTAATCCTCCCAATTGATCTGAGCTTTCTTTACCTGATATAATACCTTTTCTATATAGGTCTGTCATTCCTTTTGTAATTAAAGTTTGTTCAGCTTTTATTTGAATCTTTTTATTAGACAAATATTCATTTACAGAATTTATGTTATCTTTTCCTGTGAATAACCTATTAGGCATTGCAGCAGATAATGCACTACCCGAAGAAATTAACTTTTCGGCTAATAGTCCACTTCCTGGCTTTAAATAACCTGCTCTTTCTAGTTGAGTTGGTGTGTGCCCAAACTTACCAATAACAGCAAATTTATTCCCACTAGAATCTGTTGTAATACCGTTCACTGCTCTCTTATTAAGTTCATCACTTTCGGCGTTTGTTGCTGATTGTGCTATTAGTGTTGCAGTTGTTGTTTTATCGAAAATAACTGGATTAACTTGTATTTCTTCTGATTCCGGCACCGTGTCCTTTACCGGCGGTTTTACTGGATTAGAACAGCTTGATCCAACCGAACCATTGCATGATGATACCTTACCACTACAACCAGATGATTGTTTTGCGCTAGCATTGCAACTACCTTTACAGCAAACACCTTTATTATGATCTGGCCAAGGTGTATGTGTAGGGCATCGTGTTGTTATACTTTTTAGTTTACCAGGACATGGTGTCCAACCTTTTGTTTTGTCAAACAATGTTTCAGCGTAGCAAGATGGAACGAAAGGTTTTAATGTAGCTGGTTTAAGTGATGTAGAGCCTGTATTTAAATTTACTTTAGCTCCGTTAACAAATGAGGTAGCTGCGCTAGCCATACTCGCATCACCTGCACTATCAAAACTCATTTTTTTGTCAACTTTAAGAGTATGGTCTCCTACTGTGTGTTGTTTAAATTCTGTGCCTACTCTAATGCTAGTGTCTTTGGAACTTTCTACTGTGATTTTTTCTGTAAATAAATTAACTTCTTTACCTGCATGAAAATTAATTTTTCTATCAGCATGAAAATTTAAATCACCTTGTGTTCTTATGTTAACGCTGTTGGTAGCAAACACATCAACCGTGCCTTCTTTTCCTAATTCAACGTAACTTTGTCCATTGCTATGAATTACGAAGATAGTTTGACCGTCATCACTCATTGTAATTTGATGACCTGCTGAGGTTCTAACTCTTACTAAATTATTTTTTCCATCAAAATCACCGTCATCCATAACAAGTGAATGACCACCTCTACGACCTATAATCTTTAAATCTTCATCATTTGCGTTTGGTATTTTCGCTGCTATTTCTTCATCGGTACCTTCAAATCCGCCCTTATATAAAGGTCTGCCTGGGGTGCTTATACCAAACACTCTTGAGGGACTCTCACGCATACTTGAGCTTGTGATTACTCCTCTAACTTTATCTTTTATTAAACCTTGTTCAAATAATTGTGTGGCTACTCTTTTATGCGTTGGTCTAACTGTAGCATACGGATTTCGGCTATTTGCTAAGGCTTTATTGTAGGGCTGCATTTCAACTACAGGCAGTACACTAGCACCGCCGTATGCAGTTGATTCATCAGAATCTAATACAACAAAATTCGTTGATCCAACAGCAGGAACCATGTGCGTAAGTCCTGGCGCCGGAACACATCCTATATAAAATCCAAAGTCTTTTTTACCATTTAAAAATAAACAAACTACTTCTGATTCAACATCAGGTGGTTGCGCCCAAAATCCATATGCATGTGGATTCTCTTTATATTTGCCATATTCAGAAGTTTCTTTGTCAATTGTTCCTGTAGTTCCACCAAAGAAAGGAGGTAAGAAACTAACTGGTATCCATTGGTCAGCATTGTCAGGATCAAGACCACTAAAAGCTTCAATATAAACACGAATTCTTCCTGTTCTTGCAGCGTCAATGTTGTCTTTAACTATACCTTTTACAGGATAGGGAATTTCTACTTGTCCACCAGGATTAGGTTTATACGACCCGGTAGTACCTCTTACTTTAGTTACGTCATCCATAGTTTAATACCTTAAAAATAACTTCTGCTCTTAATCCAATCCATGTCCTTAGATGATTGACTATTATCATCATCAATGGCTTGATTGGGTTTTGGGTTTGTGGGACTTCTGATGGCACCTACAATGCTAGCATTTGTTCGTTGATTAAATTGATTAGCTGCTATTATACCGGCTGGATCAGGACCTTGTCGTGCAGTTGCTACTTGCGGCATACCAGTTGGTTGTTTACCTTGATAAGTTGTTGGGGAGGCTGCTTCAGCAGACGAACGCTGTGCTTCCCCATAACTTACTGATTGTGCGTACCCGCCTGGATTAGTTGGTCCTGAATAGTAACTACTACTAGTATTATTAACAGAAGTTTGACTAGCGGTTGTATTACTTGATTTAGTTGCACTTGCACCATTATTCCATGGTGGGCTCCACAATATTAAATTTAAATCTTGTGTAAATCTGCCTCTACTAAAAGTTGATGTTACATCTACCACCATATAAGAAATTGCACCGTTCAAAACTTTTTCAAGTTCAGGGGGGTATTTATAAACTTCAATATTTTCACTTGGAGTCATTAATCCAGTATTGTTATCATAATCAATTGCTTCATTAAATTTAATTTCAATAAACACTTGACCATCATGTGCGTCTACACTATTATCTGGTCCATATCGCTTTGGATACAAATCATATCGCATACCTGAAGTGGCTATTAAGAAATCTGGATCGCCCAATATTGAAATTTTTGCCGAAGCCTTATCACCGGGGCTATACAAACTAGTTCTAATACTTGCTGCTGCTTGACCTGCTTTACCAAATGCTCCGGAGTCTGACTCATTCTGTTTGGTCATCATATTAACTTCAACAGGAGGACTTGTATTGGGCGGAGATTGTTGTAAACTGTTCATGTAATACAAGGCATTATAACTTTGTTCATAACTTAAAATTTCATTATTAAGACCTGTATAGATATAGTTATACCTTTTATGTGGACCGGGGTAAGAACTTGTTTTGTTAATGAATGCTGAACGTAGATATGGTATTTTATAATTATTAATTAAGTAGGTCGTGTCATAGACATGACCCTTTCTTATGTTATCGTATCCGGTACGCTTCACTACCGGAGTCACAGTAAACCACATAAACTCTTTTTTCTCACCACCGCCTGCACTTTCATCAATGTCTGGTTCTGGATCTTCCTTGTACTGTTTGTTAAGTGCCTCTCTTACATAACTACTTTGTCCTATTATGGTATCTATAGCTTGTGCTATAGTGGTTCCAGAGTCAATACCAAATGTTCTATTTTTTCTATCGAAACTTGCAGTGGCTATTTGACTATTTTTATCATTCGATTCACTTGTTTTTTTAATGTTTGTTGATGTATTGGCTTTATAGTTTTTAATTTCATTATCAGTTTCATCAACTAATAACGAACTTTTTATTGATCCGTTATCTATAAATTTAATTTGATAAGTGTTTTTTAATTCTGCTGCTTGAATTTTGTTAGTGCCACCTGTAATCAAATCATCTTCAAATTTGTTCAGTGATGTGATAAGACTATCTGTAGGATGCGTTGATAAAATTTCTTCAACTGTTTTACCACAAAGGGTAAGTTGATTTTTAATTATTCCCCTTTTAGTTCCGAATCCTGCCTGTACTGACGTATTTTGTGCTTTAATACTATAAGTAGTTGCTTTGCCGTCTAATTTGAATGATATACCTGTTAGTGTTAGGGGAAAATATCTTGGGAACAAACTGAATTGATCTGTCCCTCCACCTTTAACTGGATTGCCTTCACTGTCATATCCATAAAATTTGATACCCAATATATACAATTGTTGCATATGATGGTTTGCCATATTCCCATTTGGAATTTTTTCTTGTGATGATACTCTAAGTGCAGCAGTTTTAAGTTCACTTAAAAATTTAAATCCATATGGTTCATAGATTTTGAACTCAAATGCTGTACTATCAACAGTTGGGCCGTCAGTTGATTTTGTATTAACAAATGTTTTAAAATTTAAATCATCAATATAATAATCACGTTCAAATAAAGCCTTACCTCCTGAACCACTGCGGTTAGTTCCGCCCGATTCAGCAACTACATACATACCTTCTAAAGATGTTTCACCTGTTTCTATAAAATCATTATAAATTTCACTAGTACACATATACAAACTTAAATTGTAAGTATAGCTTATCATAGTTGATAGTGGGTTGTGTAGGCGAGGACCTGTTGCTGTTGCAACACTTGATGGCGTAACCGGAGGCTTAAATGCGACATCGTTTCCTGTATTAGATACGACTGCTGATTGTGCATATCCACCGGGATTAGTTGGTCCTGAATAATAACTGCTACTTGAATTGTTGGTAGGCACAATAGTGTCTGTGAAATTATTTGCCGATTGTGCATATCCACCGGGATTAGTTGGTCCTGAATAATAACTTGATGTGCTTATTGTGCTTGTGCCATTAGCGTTTATCTGTCTACCAAAAGCAGCGGCATTTCTATCATCAGGATTTATAGCGGTTATAGGAGTCGTAGAAGTTGTCGGAGTCGCAGGAGTCGTATTTTGTTTTGTGACGGCAGCCACAAAGTCTGCATTTGTTTTTTGATTAAATTGATTTGCAGAAATTACACCGCCTATATTATTCAGTGTTGGGAAAGTCATATTATAGTCCTAAAATTTCTTTTATTGCAGTTGCTTGTGGCAAGTAAATTGAGGTGCCTGAAACAAAATCGAATAAAGGATCTTTTAGTTTATTAGGATTTCTAGCAGCAAAGACCCACCATAAATTTGCGTCATCATATAAGTCATATGCCAATAAATCAGGTCGTAAATTATATGTTACATTTATTGTCCAATTTATATCTTGTGGATTTTTAGGTATATACCTATTTTCCATAATATCTAAAAACTGTTTATTAACAAGTTTAGTAGTAAAATATGGACTAGTTTGTTTATATGCAGCCATTACCAAATACCTTTCTTGATTAGATCACCTTTAGCATAATCTTTAACAGAGAACTTGTTACTAGAATCATATCTACTAATCATTGGGCTTGCACCTAATTGAATAGTAAGTTTAGTCGGTACGTATGTAGCCTCTTTAGAATGTTCGTTACGAAACATAGGTCTGTCAGGTTCGGCCCCTGCAGGTATTTGTGCTGATTCTCTGCGAAGTACTTTTGATATGATCGTATTAAAAATTCCCCCTACACCGGATCTACCTCCGCCGGCAGCAGATTTAGTTACAGGACTATATGAGCCTAAATTTTGTCCGCCAGTGTTGGCGGGCAAACTTGCTCTTATATAATCAACATCATTTGGAAGAGAATAGGTAAAGTTAGTTATCACTAATGGATGTTTAGAAAATTGATATTGTCCGTATCCAGACAAATAGCATAATGGCGGGGGAGTCCCTTTCATGGGATCCTTATCCATACCATAAAACATTTTTGTCACTGATTTAAAGAAATGAATTACTGCAAGTAAATATCTTGCTTCATTGGTATCTTGTGCAGTAAATTCTGCTGAAATTTGTATCTCACCTACATTACTGTTTCTATATTGATAAAATTTATAATTTGTATGAGTTAAATCAACAGGATCATAACTTGCTTGATAACTTAAGTTTATTATAGGAGTATACGGGAATATAACGCCGTTAGTTTGTCTTAAAGGATATAAAACATGACTATCATCTCTTGCATCCATATACAAATAATTTGCGTTTGGTGCTAATTGTAACCTTACTCTCCAGTCATTTTCATTGATATTAAATCCTCTAGAGGGTTGAGCAGGAGGCATTGTTGGGTTAGCGAATATACCTTTTTTAAGTGGTTCCGCACTAAATGTAGTAGGTGCGGCTCCGGTGCTATTTGTAGCTGAAGCTGCATACCCTCCTCCCGATGTAGGTCCTGAATAATAGCTTGAGCTAGTATTAAAGTTTTCAGGCTTAAAATTAGTCGCAGACTGTGCATATCCACCCATACTAGTTGGTCCCGGAGAATAACTACTAGTCACTGGTCCTGAATAGCTGATTGGTGAATCTTTAAAATTGCTAGCAGATTGTGCGTAGCCACCAATATTAGTTTGTCCTGAAAAATAACCACTGCCACTGTTACCTACTGTTGGTTGTGGACTGTTATTCCTAGTGATAGCAGCTACTACACTTGCGTTGGTATTTTGATTGAATTGATTAGCTGCAATTATACCAGCTGCGTCCGGAACTGTTGGGGTTGGGAATGCCATAATTGTATCCTTTTTGATATTTATCGCTAAATAATATCACTATTTTTACCTTTTCCTAAAAAAATACTTAACTTTCTTGTATTTTTATGTTACAATACATGTAACTTTACACACTAACCTATGACAATACCAACAAAAAAACCAGTAAATTACCTAAACAACAAAGACATTCTCAAAGAAATACATGCAAGTAAAAACACATTTTGTACATATCTAGATCCAAAAAACGATCACAAGTATGATTTTATTGTGGATATGCCACATGCTAGTATTGAAGATAGTCTAAAATACGCAGCAAAACCAAAGATAATCAAAGAAGCTAAAGCTAATCGTGCAGCTAGATTATCTGTAGAAACAGGAACTACGGTTGATCCTAAGAAAGTACCAAACACAGATTTAGTGTTTAGAGTAATGACTTGGGATCATGTTCCGGTTGCCCCTAAGCAACCCAGAAAGATTGATAAGAAGAAAAGTGCAAAAGACATTTTTGAGTTTGAAGAAATCGTTGACGAGGCGTTTGTTGATCTAGAGGATCCAACTACAGCGGGAGAAGTTGATGATATGGTTCATATCAAAGTTAACTTTCCTCCTTTCCAACATTTTCGGATGGATGAAAACAAGTCGTTCCAATGCATAGGAAAAAGCCATTGGGAGGGTGACTTAACAACAGGCACCTTTAATAAAGATCACGGCAACATAACCAATAAGCTAGCCCGTATGTATATTATGTTATGTGAAAAATACGCTATGAAATATAATTGGCGTGGATATACGTACAATGATGAGATGCGTAATAGTGCCATTTTACAGTTAACCTATGTTGGGTTAAGATTCAATGAGGCAAAGTCGGCTAACCCATTCGCATATTATACTGCCGCAATCACTAATAGTTTTTGTAGAGTGTTGAATTCAGAAAAACGAAATCAAAACATTCGTGACGATATCTTAGAGATGAATGGACTAAATCCAAGTTGGAGTAGACAAGGGGCCGAAGGCTCAACCGTTTACGAAGAATAACCAATGTAGTTGATTTGTTGTGCTAAAGTTGTTAATATATCCTTATGGCAAATTTATTTAATAAAGCAGCAGTATTCACAGATATACATTTTGGTTTAAAGTCAAATAGCTTACAGCACAATCAAGATTGTGAAAAGTTTGTAGATTGGTTTATCTCCCAAGCAAAGAAAGAAGGGTGTGAGACTTGTTTCTTCTTGGGAGATTATAACCATCACCGTGCTAGTATAAACATTCAGACCATGCAATATGGTTTAAGAGCATTGGAAAAACTTAATGATAATTTCAGTAGCGTCTATTTTATCCCCGGTAATCATGATTTGTATTATAGGGATCGTCGTGATATACATTCAGTAGAGTGGGCTAAACATTTACCAAATGTAAAAATTATCAATGATTGGTTCGTAACAAACGATGTAGTCATTGCTCCATGGCTTGTACAAGAAGACTGGAAGCGTTTACAAAAGATGGGCGGCAAGTATCTATTCGGTCATTTTGAATTGCCTAGATTCTATATGAATGCTATGGTAGAGATGCCTGATCATGGTGAGCTTAATGATACGCATATGGTTGGCTTTGAAAAAGTATTCAGTGGTCATTTTCATAAACGTCAAGCACGTAGTAATGTATGGTATATTGGTAACGCATTCCCGCATAACTATGCTGACGCAGGCGATGACGCTAGAGGCATGATGATACTTGAATGGGGAAGTGAGCCAGAGTTTGTTAGTTGGCCAGATCAACCTAAATATCGTGTTTATAAACTAAGTGAAATTTTAGAAAATCCAGAAGGATTATTACTAAAAGATTCTCATGTAAGAGTTCATTTAGATATAGATATAAGTTACGAAGAGGCTAATTTCATTCGTGAGACACTAATACCACAACATAGTTTACGTGAAATGGCATTGATACCAATGAAACTAGATACTATGGCAACTGATTACACAGGCGAATTAAAGTTTGAGTCAGTTGACCAAATTATACTTGATCAAATAAGTTCTATTGAAAGTGAATTTTATGATCAAAAGTTGTTGCTGGACATATATAGAAATCTATGATTTTATTAAAAAATATTACATTACGAAACTTTCTAAGTATCGGAGCAGTAACACAAGCAGTTGATTTTAACAGATCGGATTTAACTCTTATCTTAGGTGAAAACTTAGACCTAGGTGGCGACGGTGCCCGTAACGGTACGGGTAAAACCACATTGATTCAGGGACTCTGTTATGCGTTGTTCGGTAATCCAATCAATAACATTCGCAAAGATAATCTAGTAAATCGAACAAACGGTAAGGGTATGTTAGTTACCCTAGAGTTTGAGGTTAACGGTGTTTCTTATAAAATAGAAAGAGGTCGTAAGCCGAATATACTTAGATTCTATGCAAACAATGAGCAAACATCTAAAGATGATGCGCAGGGTGAAAATAAAGAAACGCAAGCTGAGATAGAAAAAGTCATTCACATGAGTTTGGATATGTTCAAGCATATCGTTGCGTTGAACACGTACTCTGAACCGTTCTTAGCTATGAAGGCTAACGACCAAAGAAACATCATTGAGCAATTACTTGGCATTACATTGTTAAGTGAGAAAGCAGAAGTAATTAAGGGCTTAATTAAAGATAGCAAAGATAATATTCAACAAGAGGAATTTAAAATAAAAGCTATTGAAGAAGCAAATAAAAGAGTTAAGGAGCAGATTGATTCATTAAGACGCAGACAGACGCTTTGGAAGCAAAAGCATGAAACGGATTTGTCTGCTTTAGTTACAAAATATGATGAGTTGTCAAAGCTTGACATTGCGATAGAGTTGAAGGCGCACAAAGACTTGGCAGCTTATAATGAGAAGGTTAAAGATAAGACCGAAAAACAAAAATGGTTGACAAGTGCTGAGCTTTCGTTAGCCAAAGAAAACAAGTTGTTAGAAAAGCTTAATCTTGAGGTTGAGAAATTAAGAAAACATGAATGTTATGCTTGTGGTCAAACAATGCATGACGCTAAGCATGAAGAGGTTCTTGCTAGCAAAGAAAAGCAGTTACAGGAAACTGCGTTGCAAGTTTTATCTACCTCAGGTCAAATAGATGAATTAATAACACAAATTGCAGACATAGGCGACGTGGGTTCTATGCCTAAATGTTTCTATGATACTGAACAGTTGGCGTTCGAACACGCAGGTAAGATAACTAGCCTAGAAGAACAGATTGCTAAAAAATCAGAAGAAACTGATCCATATGCAGAACAAATCACTGATATGGAAAATCAAGCATTACAAACTATAGACTTTGATGCAATCAATAAGATTACTAGGGTTATGGAGCATCAAAAGTTCCTATTAGATTTGTTAACAAGCAAAGATAGTTTTGTTCGTAAAAAGATTATTGATCAGAACCTAAGTTATTTGAACGCAAGATTGACACACTATCTTGACAAGATTGGACTACCCCATCAAGTTATATTCTTAAATGATCTAACCGTAGAAATTACAGAGTTGGGTCGTGAATTAGACTTTGATAACTTGTCTAGAGGTGAGCGTAATAGATTGATACTAGGATTAAGTTTTGCTTTTCGTGACGTGTGGGAGAACTTGTACACCCCAATCAATGCATTGTTTATTGACGAATTAATTGACAGTGGTCTCGATACTATGGGCGTTGAAAATAGTATTGCGATTTTAAAAGATATGTCACGTAGACGACAAAAATCTATTTGGTTAGTATCACATAGAGAAGAATTAGCAGGAAGGGTGCCTAGTGTCTTGAAGGTTATAAAAGAGGGTGGATTTACCTCATACTCATCCGCAGCCGAAATAGGATAATTTTATGCAAATTTGATAAATAAGAAGTGAATCCAAACAGGAGAACTTATGTTTATCAAAAACGAATCATATATTAGATACTATGAAATAATTGAAAATGCAAATAAAATTTGCCCAAGAACTATAAAAAAGACTGAAGCAATGGAAATTAGAGGGTACATTGAAGATCATCACATCATACCTAAATGTTTAGGTGGAAAAGATGTTCTTTCTAACAAAGTATGGTTAACCGCAGAAGAACATTTCATATGTCATAAACTACTCACAGAAATGACGGTTGACACTGCTAATGGTAAAATGTGGAGTGCATTGTGGCGAATGATGAATAAACAAAGCAAAAATCAATCACGTGATTATCAAATAGATGCAAAAGAATATGCAATAGCTAGAGAACAAAATGCAAAAAATCATAGCATTAGGATGCAAGGTAGTTTGAACCCGTTTCATAATAAAAAACATTCTGATTCTACTAAAGAAGTTATGTCTGCTAAGAAAAAAGGTAAATCATACGAAGAAATTTTTGGTGCGACTAAGGCAAAAGAAATGCGACTCCGCAGAAGTAAAGAATCATTAGGAAAATTAAAAGGTCCTCAACAAAAAATTAAATGTTTGCATTGCGGGTCTGAAGGTGGGTTAGGGATTATGAAACGGTGGCACGGTGATAGATGTAAAAATTTAAATAACATACTAAAATGAAATCGACATTATATCTAGATATGGACGGGGTCGTAGCTGACTTCAACAAATATGCGTATGACGTATTACGTGCGCCACCAACTGAGGGAGTTTACCCTAATGAGAAGTGGGTTAAGTTGCGTGATAATGAAAGATTGTACAGAGATTTAGATAAAACTTCTTATGCGGATGAACTTATTGAGTTTTGTAGAGAGTTCGCATGGAACAAGTACAATTTAATATTTTTAACTGCTGTACCAAAAAACAATGACATGCATTGGTCATTCTACGATAAGGTAATGTGGGCGCACAAACATTTTCCAAACATACCTGTTCACTTTGGTCCGTTTAGTAAAGATAAACATGTCCATTGTGTAATGGGAGACATATTAATTGATGACAGAACCAGCAACATAGAAGAATGGCGTAGTGCTGGTGGCATTGGAATACATCATAAAACATTTAAAGATACAATTGAACAACTAAAAAATCTGCAGGATTAAGGAACTAGATAAGTAGACTCATGCCATCACCACAGAAAGCTAAAGGATCAGGATTTGAGCGAGAAATTGCTAAGTATCTCAGTGAAACATACGGAGAGAGCTTTATTCGTGCGCCCGGATCCGGTGCTTATATAGGTGGCAAAAATCAGAATCGCACTCAGATATTACATGAGGGCCAGATTCGCAGTTTCAAAGGGGATATTGTTCCCGGAGAAAGTTTTCCAAAATTCAATGCAGAATGTAAGTTCTATAGTGACTTTGCATTTCATTTGTTGCTAACAGGTGAACATAAGGTTTTAGATGGTTGGATACAACAATTACTTGATGTAGCTGACCCGGGTGATTGCAACATACTTTTTATGAAGTTTAATAGAATAGGAAGATATGTAGCAGTGCAATGTCACTTAACATGGATCATTGATAATTTTACTTTTTATGCAAGTAAAAAAGTTGGTGATTGGTATATAATAGAATTTGATCATTTTATGGCTCACAATAAAAATTTACTCAAGGCATATTCAGGCAACACAGGCACATCAGACACCAAGTCAAGCACTTCATTACTTACAATAGACATTTAATACAATTCGACGGTCAAGTTGTTGACCCTCCTTGAGGACGTACAGGTAGTGCTGTGCTGACGGATCTGGAGTACGCCTAAGATTAATCTTAGGGAACACCGACAGGGCAATCGTGTGGAGCGAACCCTGAATGAGTACATAGTTAACTTTGTCTTGCGACTATGTAACATGCGTTGCTGAGGCGTTATTTATAAGAAATAATAGTCTCACTACAGTCCCAATAAACTTTACAGAGCAACCGGTGGCGATTGACAGCGAAAAGGGCTAGTTAGTCGGGGAATAGACAACATGGGTGACGGTCATGGCAAGTAACCTTTACCAATGGTAGTGCTGAATAGCACTACCATGGATTCAAATCGGCAATTAGTTAATATAATCCTATAATAAGAATAAGTCCGAACAAACGAATGAGCGATAGCGAATGAGTGTGAAGGACTTAGATTAGCGAAGCTAATCTCTTAAAAGAATGGCATCTGAGATTTTTTTGTGGTTTCTAGGTTTTCTTCAATAATTTCGTTTAATGATTGGAGTTCTTCCGGGCTCATGTTTAATACATCTTCATAGGATACAGCTCCGCGCATATACCAGGCTATACGTTGTGCATTTTTCTTAATAGCCTTAACGTCTTTCTCCATGCCTTCTATAAGCTTCCCGATACCCTCGGAGTCGAGGTATAGAAGCTTTATTCGAAAAAATCGCTGATGTTCAACGTGAATGGTTGATCATATTCATGCTTACAATGTGTACATGCAATATGTAATGGTTTAATTTGTGTGGTTTCTCTTAATTTAATGCTGGTTTCACGAATCATTTCAAAGGTTTTCTTATCGGTATTATTGAGAAAATCTTTAATATAAGCCTTTTCAGATACTACTGCTTCAGGTGTAGCTATGTATTCTATAACATTAACTAATACATCAATTGTGCTGTCCCCGATTATTTTGAGAATTTCGGTACTTCTAGCCTCACGTTCTGGGCCTTCTTCCATAGAGTTTAGAGTGATAAATGCTCTTTGAATTTCTAATTGCCTTGCAGTGCTATTAGTAAGTTCTTTGTACATTAATGGTCTAAATTTAATACGTAAATTATCAATCATTAATGGTCTATCATAATCACCCGGGGCGAAGTTATTAAGTACAAAACTTAAATTTAATCCAAACTTACTATCTTCATTACAATTTGGACATGTAGTATCTAAATCCATATCATTACCATTAGTCGCTATTTTAATAGCAACTAATATAGCATCCAAATCAACACTGCTTATAGCCCATGGGTCTTTAATACTAGGTACACAACTGCGTATTATCTCAGCCACCGCTGATCCATTGTATAATGCATCAGGTGTTTTACTGGTTATCTCATCAATAGCAGTCATAGGATAAACTGGTAGTTCACCAGTTTCTGTCATAACCAAAACATCAGGACCATATCCTTTCCCTTGAGTTGGTAATTTTAAATAGATTCCTGGTCTGCGAAAGTATTGCTTAAGTGGGTTATGTTCGATACTGCTCATTCTATCTCCTAAAACGGTAATTTTTTGCGACTAAATATAATAGTCAAATATTTAGTGGCAAAAAACACATGGCTGATATTCCTGATGACTTAAGAGATACAAGCGAAGATGCTTCCAGAGCGGCTAGGGAAGCTGCCAACGCCCTACGTAGGGCAGTAGAAGCAGAAGCAGAAAAAAGAGAAAGAATAGAAAGAGCTAAAGCCGGAGTTGAGCAGTTAGCCGGAAGTGCCATATCCTTTTCAAGAACTTTAACTGAAAATTCGGGGAGTATGGGAAAATACGGATCTGCTATCGATCAAGCAGCTTCAGGGGTAGGTGATTTAGTAAGCTTGTTAGGACCTTTTGGTATAGTCGCAGGTTTATTAATAAAAGTTGTAGGTAAACTTGTAGGACAGGTTTTAAAAACAGACGATACTCTTATTCAGGGGTATGACAAATTAGCAGAGATGGGAGGTGCTACTGCATTTAGCACCGACGGCTTAAGAGATTTAGCACTTGAAATGAAGTGGACTGTTAGCGACGGTGCATTTACGCAACTAGTAGATGTGGTCGCTGAATTTGGTAACAACGTAACAGGATTGGGCACAACAGCTGGCGTTGGTATTAAAAACTTCATGAAAATTGTCGAGATGGAACCTGTTGTTAGGGAAGAATTCACACGCTTAGGTATAGGACAAAAAAAGGTAGCGCAATTACAAGCTTCATATCTTGCTAATGAAATAAAATTAGGTGGCCGTAGATACAAAGATAATGAAACTTTAAGAAAAGAATCATTATCTTATATAAGAAATTTAGTTGAGTTAAGTGCCTTAACTGGTGAAAATATTGATGAGATTAAGAAAAGGCAAGAAAACGATTTAAAAGACATTGGATATAATCTAGCGTTGCAAGAAAGAATGCAACAAAAGAATGGTCAACAACTTAAGTTGAATATTCAAAGAGGTGTTGAACTAGCAGGCCAAGTTGATGAAGGCTCACGTAAAGCAGTTATGGAAGTTGTTGCTAAGGGATCTGCCGTTGGTCCTGCCGCTGCTGCGCTACAGCAACGATTTAGTATGGCTGGTTTAGATTTTGTAGAAACAGTGCAATCATTCGAAAAGGGAATGATTAAAGAAGATGAGTTTAGAAGAAGATTTCAACAAGCTAATAAGGCTACATTTGAAAAATTAGGAAAAGGATTCCAACTAGATGCGCAAGGTTTAAGCAATGTTTATGCGATTTCTGCAAAAACAATGGAATTCCAATCTAAAACGATTGGTGAAAACACATCGCAGCAAGTAAAAGACGATGTTAAAAATGTCAAAGATAGAAAAGACGAAATAAAAGATGGTCAAGTTGCGATTCAAGATGCAACTACTCAATTAACCAGAGCGTTTGATGAATTTATAAAATTAATTTCTGGACCTGTACATGCTGCATTCAAAGGATTAATTTATTCATTGCAGGCATTAACTAAAGGTATAACGAAGTTTGTAAATTTTATTGGCTTAGCTAAAAATTTCGGTGATAAGTCTAAAGTAGATCCTACTATGCCATTTGCGTTTGATTCTATTGAAGAATTACTTGATCAACAGATCGAATCAAATAAAGAAATGATTCGAATAGAAAAATTATTTAAAGAAAAAGGAACATCACCTAAATCAAAATTTGAAGATCCAAATTCTGTAAAGGCCCTACTTAAGAATCCATCTTTAGTTAAAGAAAGATACAACTATCTTGAAGCAGAAGAAACATACAGGGGAACAACCCAACAATTAGAAAAACTTTTAGGTACTGAAGGATATAAAAAAGCATTAGAAGAAAGAGAGAAAAATTTAAGAGAAGGTAAAACAAAAGAAGAAGCGGCAAATAAGGAAGCAGCGAAGAATCAGCAACCAAAAGAATCAGCTACCGCAAATACTGTTGGACCACCTCAAACTCCTACAAGTACAACTACTGCGACGGTAAATACTAACGAACAACCAAGAACAAGTACATCTGCTCCTAGCAATGGTCAACAACCAACACAAAAATTTATGCGAGGTGGTATCGCTAGGAATCCAAATCAAGCTAATAGCCTTGTTTCACATTTAGGTGGAAATGCCAAAATACCTTTACCGAATGGTATTAATTTACCAGCTGATGTTTCTTTATCTGAAGATTTACTATCAAAATTAATGTCAGCACAACCCGGTGCTAGTAATAACACTGACATTTTTGCATCACTTCAAAATGCTATGCAAAATATGAAAATAGATGCCGTACCTGCTAATTTTGAAATGAATAGTAAAAATATATTGAGAGATACGGATAATATGGATAGTATTACAGGTAACTATGCAGAAACACTTAAAAAATCAATTGATAATACTATTAAGATGCCCGAAAAATCTCAAATGAAATCTAATAATGTTAATGATATTTTATCTGTTATAGTTGAAAAAATGGATGTTTTAGCTAGTAAGATGAATGAAAACGTAGATAATCAATATACTACTTTACTAAAGAGTAGAAGATAATACATGGCAACTCCAGAAGAAATTAACAGAGAATTATCTAACCTAGCTAGATCGTTAGGTTCTGCCAGCGCAGATATTGCATCTGCTTCTAAAACTGCTGCAACAGGAGCAAATGCAGTAAAACTATCTTTACAAACATTTGCCACTACTCTTAAATCAACTGCTTCTAGTATAAGTGATATAAACAGCGATTTTCAAAAATTTGATGGTGCAATTACTGCCACCTCAAATTCCATACAAAGATTTAGCGTATTTTTTGGAAAATATGGAATAGCATTTAAGGGAGTAATAAAAGGCTTTGAAGCAAGCTTAAAGTCAGTGACTCAGTTTGGTGAAAGCTTAACTCAATTTTATGATAGTGTATCGGCATTAGGAGTAACAGCAAGTAGAACTACAGATCAAATTCTTGATTTAATGCACCAAGCAGGATATACACTTGCTAATTCAAAAGAGTTTTATAAGCTAGTCAAAGATTCGGGAACAACTCTTACCTCATTAGGAGAAACATCGGCTAAAGGTTTAGATAGATTAGCAAGTGTTTTTAACGTTACCCAACTAGAAGGGGCGCAGGAAAGCTTTTTAAAGTTGGGTTTGGGTCCAAAAGAACTAAACAAACTTCAATTAGAATATATTAAAAGTCAAGCTACAGTAGGATTAAAACTTACATCAAATGATAATCTATTGCGTGAAAGCTCATTAGAGTACGCAAAATCTTTAACTAAGTTAAGTGCATTAACAGGTGAATCAAGAGATAAAGTTGCTCAAGAAATTGCTAAGAATCGCAAAGATATTAGGTACGCATTAAAAATTCAAGAACTTACAGCCAAAGGTAATCAAAAAGCTATTGATGCATTTGATAAGGCAGGAGCCATTGTTGGATTAAATTTAGGTGATGATTATAGTTCGGGATTAAGAGATTTCGTAGCTAATGGTACAGCTACTACCAAAGAAGGTGAAATGCTATTGTATAAAACTCAAGGACAAATTGCAAAATGGGTTCGTGATGTTGAAGCAGGAACAATGGATGAGGTTGAACTCGCAAGAAAAATAGCAAAAGCAGAACAACAATTTACGCAGGGCAATAGAGAAGCTTTAACCTTCAGTGATGAATTTAGAGAAAGAATGTCATCATCAGGTGATACTATCGCAGGCGCAACTAGATTATTAGAAATTAGAAGTAAAGAAGATGTTGATAAAATGGTAGAGGCTGCTGCTAAACGGGAGGATGCTAGAAAATCAAATCAAAGTGAAACAATAAATTTAGAGAGAAAAGCCAGTCATTTAAATGATAAACTAAGTCAAATGTTGTTTGGAACCGGCGTAGATGTTATACTTGGATTAATAGAAATTGTAAAGCAGACAGCAAGAGGTACTATTAAATTAGCACTTATGTTACCAATTGACGGGAAATTAGAAGAATCATTAAAAGAATTAGAAACTATTTTAAGTAGTAAGGATGGATTAGGAGAAACTAAAAAAGAACTAGATGGAAAAATTGATGAGATATCCAAACAAATAAAAGATAGAGAAAATATAGCTAAATCAATTAAACTCTCTGAATCGGAATTAAAAGAAGCACAAGAAAGAAAAACAAAATTAGATGCAGACGTTCAAAAAGATCCAACAAGCGACCTAGCTAAAGAAACACAAAGAAATAACGAAATATTGATTGAGCGTAAACAAAGAGAAATTGAAATATTAAAACGTAAAGAAAAAGAATTAGAAGAAAAAAGAACCAAACAAGAACTTGAAAGAGATAGAAAAAAACTACTTGATCAAAGTCGTAGGGTAGAAAAAGAACGCAAGCAAACAACTAAAGCGGATCAAACAGTTCCGCCCGTAAGAACAGACAAAAAAGATGATGGGAAAAGAAGACCATATAAGCCGCCTAAGATGGAGAGCGGTGAAGATGATGATAGAACAATATACCCTGAGCTAGCACCTGTCAAAGGAAAGTTTAGTAACATAGATTATGTAGATGCTAGATTCCAAAAACAATTTCAAGGATTGATTGATGAAATGGAAGAAAGGGGCTATAAGGTAAAAACACTAAGCGGTTATAGAAAACATAATACGGTTCGTGGAGGTCCTTATAGCGCACATGCCTTTGGTATAGCCATTGATGTTAATGCTAAAGAAAACTGGGGTAACATGGATACTGGAGGTGAAGGACCAGTTAAAACTGACATGCCAGCATATTTTTCTCAATTAGCGAAAAAATATGGCTTAGGATGGGGTAAGGATTGGGGAGGTAAGTGGAAGGATCCTATGCATTTTAGCGGCATGCCTAAAGAGGGTGGTAGTTTAGTTAAGGGAACAAAACACATTTATCCTCAGTTTAAAAGAGGTGGCGTAGGTCAAGGTCCAGAATCTGGTTATGATGTTACACTACATGGTAGAGAGGCAATCGTCCCATTCAATGGAAAACCAATTCAAGTAAAGATTAATGACAAAAATCTTAAGATTGACCATAAGAAAAAGTTTAATGAATTAGCTGAAAGAGCTAATGAAATGCGTCAAAAACTACAAGAAAAGACCAACAAAGTTGATCTAAAAGCTAAAGATACTACAGTAGATTTTACTGAGATAACCAATAATATTAAGGCAAAAATAGTAAACTTAAATCAATTTTACCAAGAAAATCAAGAGGATACAGTAGATACATCATTAGCAGATGCGTTAGTTAATAAGCTTGAAAATATGATTTCTAGTGTGGATCGCAGCAATTCCATACACAACGATCTAAAAATGTATCTACGCAATTAAACAATAAATACAAGTATGAAATATAAAAAGCGTTTTACGGCTGTTAATACTACAGGGGCACTAAGCCCCATTTCTGGTTTTAACAGTAATTCCGATAATTGGAACAGCCCAACTGGTGGTTGGAACAATCAAGAATTTGGATACAAGAATTATCTAAGCAGATTGCCAGAAGTTTATACTGGACATCCTAATCGTATTGAAAGATATAACCAATACGAAATGATGGATGTAGATGCCGAAGTCAATGCTTGTTTAGACATTATCGCTGAGTTCAGTACACAACTAAACGAACAAAATAGCACACCTTTTCACATTGATTTTAAAGAAGATCCTACTGAACACGAAGTAGAACTAATTAAAAAGCAACTACAACAATGGTGCAAACTCAATGAGTTTGACAACCGTATGTTTAAAATCTTCAGAAACACTATAAAGTACGGTGATCAAGTCTTTATCCGTGACCCTGAGAATTTTAAGTTATATTGGGTAGACATGACTAAAGTTGGCAAAGTAATTGTCAATGAAAGTACAGGTAAAGAACCTGAGCAGTATGTCATCAAAGACATTAACGTAAATTTACAGAATCTTTCAGTTGCAGCAAAGACTACAACAGATTTTCAAGCGCAACCCCCAACAGCAGGATATAGCGCGCCATATAGTTACACAGTTCCGAATGAGCCTTACGGTACCACAGGAAGTAGATTTAGTTTAGGACAAAATGAATCCGCAATAGATGCTAAACATATTGTTCATCTAAGTTTAACAGAGGGGTTAGACAGATATTGGCCTTTTGGTCAAAGTATTTTAGAGAATATATTTAAAGTATACAAACAAAAAGAATTGCTGGAAGATGCTATTCTTATCTACCGTATTTCACGTGCTCCAGAGCGCAGAATGTTTAAGATTGATGTTGGTAATATGCCAAGTCATATGGCTATGGCTTTCGTTGACCGTGTTAAGAATGAGATTCATCAGCGTAGAATCCCAACAGTAGGTGGCGGTGGCGGCACAATGGATGCTACATATAATCCACTAAGTATCAATGAAGATTACTTCTTTCCTGTTACTGCTGACGGTCGTGGATCAAGCGTAGAAATACTACAGGGCGGTCAAAACTTAGGTGAGATTGATGACCTAAAATACTTCAATAATAGATTAGCACGTGGTCTACGTGTTCCAAGTAGTTACTTACCTACTGGACCTGATGATGGTCAAACACCATTAAATGATGGTCGTGTAGGTACTGCAATGATTCAGGAATTTAGATTTAATGAATATTGCAAGAGATTACAAAAGTCTGTCAGTCAACAAATAGATAATGAATTCAAGCTTTTCCTACGTTGGAGAGGGTTTAACATTGATTCTAGTTTGTTTGACTTACGATTCAATGAACCACAGAACTTTGCAGCATATCGCCAAAGTGAACTTGACACAGCAAGAGTAACAACATTTGCTAGTATGGAAGCCTTCCCCTACATTAGTAAACGATTCGCACTCAAACGTTTCTTAGGATTGACTGAAGAAGAACTCAAAGAAAACGAAAAAATGTGGGAAGAAGAAAGAGAAAAGCCTGATGATATGGAACCACAAGGCGGAGACCTACGTAACATCGGAGTTAGTGCAGGTGACATAGACACTGACTTAGAAAGTGCAGAAGGTATGGAACAAGGTCAAGATATGGGCCAACCTCCTGAAGTAGCCCCAGGTGTTATGGGTCCTGAATCAGCGCCCGCAATGGCACCACCAATGGCTCCACCGGGCGCTATGTAAGATAAATAATAGTATGAAACTTTTCGAAATGTTTGACAAAGCAGTACCAGGTTATCAGGATGAAAAAGACGATAACAGCAAACCACGTTGGAAAGAAAGTCGCAAAACTAAACTCACATTACGCCAAATTCGTAAACTACGTAAGATGAATGATGTAAGAAATTACGAAAGGGCACAAAAACTCAAAAAAATACGTAATCAATATAAACCAGCTGAACAGGCTGCGGCACCAATTTAATCCAAAATTTTTCAAAAAACGTAAAAAAATAGCACATTTTGAGCTGTTTTTAGTACTACTCGCTAAATAAATTTACAAAGCCATTTCTATAGGAGAATTGAATAATGGATAACAGAAAATTTGAACAACTTATTGATATGATTATCAATGAGGAAGAAGATAAAGCACGTGCGTTATTTCACGATATCGTAGTAGAAAAAAGTCGTGAAATATATGAGTCCATGATGTACGCAGAAGGCGATATGCCCCATGGTGAAGTAGGTGATCTATTAGGTGAAATCGGAGCCGAAGTTGAGAGAGAAGAATCAGGCATGACCGAAGAAGATGATGAGTTTGCCGACATTGACGTTGATGACGAAGATGGTATGGGCGATGAGTCAGACATGGATATGGATATGGGCGACGGTGAAGAAGAATTAGAGGACCGTGTTGTTGATCTAGAAGATAAACTAGATATGCTAATGGCTGAGTTCGAAGAACTAATGGGCCAAGAAGGCGACATGGGCGATGAAGAAATGGGCGACATGGGCGATGAAGAACAGTTTATGGAAGGCTCTCGTGACCCAGAAGGAGAAGAAGCAGTTGAAGAATCAGAAGCACTAGATGAAGAAGAAAATCTAGAAGAATCTGTTCAATTGAAAAAAGTTCCTGGCCTATATGACAGCAAAATAGGTGGTGATGACGGTCAGAACACAAAGAGTGTTGCACTAAGCAAGCCAAAAGTCACACAAACTGGCGCTAAAGCAGTTAACTTCTCAGGTGAGTCAAGTTCAGGTGGTACACAAGGTGGTGTATTAAACCCAAGTCCAAAGACAATTCCAGGTAGTTACAAGAACGCACCAGGTGGTAAGAACTTTAGTGAAAAGGGCGAAGCAGCTCCTAAGCCAAAGCACGGTGAAGGAAGCCAAGGACAAAACAACAAGAGTATCGTTGGTGAGTCCAAGAAGTCCGTTAAGAAAATTATTAAGAAGTAAGGAACTCTAAAACAAATGGCTTTGTATCTTAGAGAAAACTTAACATTCGACCGTGCTAACATGGTCGTTGAAAGTATAGCAGATGGAGAGAACAAAAAGTCTCTCTATATGAAGGGTATTTTCATTCAGGGCGGGGTAAAGAACGCAAATGAGCGTGTTTACCCTGTTAATGAAATTGAAAATGCTGTGCAAACTCTAAATGAACAAATTCTTGAAGGCAACAGCGTTTTAGGCGAGGTTGACCACCCAGATGATTTAAAAATCAATTTAGACCGTGTGTCACACATGATTACTAATATGTGGATGGACGGTCCTAATGGTTTCGGTAAATTGAAAATATTACCAACTCCAATGGGACAACTTATTTCAAGTATGTTAGAAGCTGGAGTGAAGTTAGGTGTTAGTAGTAGAGGAAGCGGCAACGTGGATGATACTACAGGTAAGGTTAGTGACTTTGAAATAGTCACTGTGGATATTGTCGCACAGCCTAGTGCGCCTAATGCTTATCCAAAAGCAATTTATGAAGGCATGATGAATATGAAGCATGGTCATAAGTTACTAGAAATAGCAAAAGACGCACAAAACGACAAGAAAGTACAGAGATACCTGAAAGACGAAGTGGTTCGTCTTATCAAGGACCTCAAGATATAAGGGAGTTTAAGCATGTTAGATGCTATCAAACCATTACTTGAGAGTGGTATCATTAACGAAGAAACCAGCCAAGCTATAAACGAGGCATGGGAATATAAGTTACATGAAGCCAAAGAACAAGTCCGTGCAGAACTACGTGAGGAATTCGCACAAAGATATGAACATGACAAGAATGTAATGGTGGAAGCCCTTGACAACATGATGACAGAGAGTTTATCACAAGAAATTGCAGAATTTCACAATGATAGACAAGCAATGAACGAAGACCGCGTTAAGGCACAATTAAAACTACGTGAAAACGCAAGTAAGTTCAATGATTTTATGGTAACAAAATTAGCAGAAGAAATCAAAGAACTACGTAGTGATCGCCAAATACAAAAAGAAAGTCAACAAAAGCTAGAGCAATTTATTGTTCATGCACTTGCACGTGAAATTAAAGAATTCGCACAAGACAAGCAAGCAGTTGTTGAAGCTAAGGTTAAGTTGGTTGCTGAAGGACGCAAGCAATTAGTGGCATTGAAGCAAAAGTTCGTTGCCGAAAGCGCAAAGCGTATCAACAGTGCTGTTACATCACAACTTAAGGGTGAAATTGGTCAGTTGAAGGAAGATATCCAACTTGCACGTGAAAATGCATTTGGACGTAAAATCTTTGAAGCATATGCAAGCGAGTTTAGCGTAACTCATTTAAATGAGAAAGCGGAAACACGTAAGTTAATTAATGCATTAGAAGAAAAAGACCAACAACTAGCCGAGTCCATCGACCAAATCAACAGAGCGAGAGTTCTAGTTGAGAGTAAAGAACGTGAAGTTCGTGTAATTAAGGAAAGCAACCTTCGTGAAAAGACTATGGCAGATTTGCTAGGTCCATTAAACGAAGAAAAGGCTTCATTAATGAAGAACTTACTAGAAAGCGTCCAAACACATCGTTTACAGGCCGCTTTTGATAAGTATCTACCAGCAGTTCTTAATAACGGAACAGAAAAAACAACAAGTAGAAAACCTGTTTTAACTGAATCAGTTAAGGAAGTTACTGGTGATAAAGCTGCAATCAAACCTAAAGTCGAAGAATCACGTGACAACGTGATCGACATTAAGCGTTTGGCAGGGCTTTAATTAGACATACGAATTAGGAGAAATATATTATGTCACAAGTACTCTTAGAAAGCCGTTGGGACGAGACCAAAGAAGCTCTGTTAGAAGGCTTAAAGGCAAATCGTCGTTCAACAATGGGTGTTCTTTTAGAAAACACTCGCAAGCAACTACTTGCTGAAAGTTCAGCAGGTACAACAACAGCTGGTAACATCGCTACATTAAACCGTGTAATTCTACCGGTTATCCGTCGTGTGATGCCTACTGTTATCGCTAATGAACTAGTCGGCGTTCAGCCAATGACTGGTCCAGTAGGCCAAATTCATACACTACGTGTACGTTATGCAAACAGCTTAACAGACAACAGCGCAGCAGGTACAAGCGTTGTTGCAGGTGAAGAAGCACTATCACCATTCAAGATTGCTCAAGCATATTCACGTGCTAAGTCAGGTGATTCATCAACAAGTGGTTACACTGGTAACGATACTGCTGCTTTAGAAGGTAACGGCGGTAAGCAAATCAGCGTACAAATCTTACGTCAGGCTGTTGAAGCTAAGTCACGTAAGCTACAAGCTCGTTGGACATTCGAAGCTGCACAAGACGCTCAAAGCCAGCATGGTATTGACGTTGAAGCAGAAATTATGGCAGCGTTAGCACAAGAAATTACTGCTGAAATCGATCAGGAAATCTTGCTATCACTACGTACATTAGCAACAACTGAATTTACATTCAACCAAGCTACAGTAAGCGGTACAGCTACTTATGTTGGTGACGAACACGCTGCATTAGCTGTTCTAATCAACCGTGTTGCTAACTTAATCGCTCAGCGTACACGTCGTGGCGCTGGTAACTGGGCAGTTGTTAGCTCAGCAGCATTGACTGTTCTACAGTCAGCTACAACTTCAGCATTTGCACGTACAACAGAAGGTACATTCGAAGCTCCTACAAACACTAAGTTTGTTGGTACATTGAATGGTGCTATGCGTGTGTTTGTTGATAGCTATGCTCCTGACACAACTCCAGTACTAGTTGGTTACAAAGGATCAAGCGAAACTGACGCAGCAGCATTCTATTGCCCATACATTCCATTGATGAGCAGTGGTGTTGTTCTAGATCCATCAACATTTGAGCCAGTAGTTAGCTTCATGACTCGTTATGGTTATATTGAGTTAACTAACACTGCATCAAGCTTCGGTAACGCGGCTGACTATGTTGGTGAAATCGCAGTAAGCAACCTAACATTCCAATAATCTTTTATTCTCAATCGGGATGGGAAGAACAAGGAAGCGCACTTCGGTGCGCTTTTTTGTTATGTTGCGTAACATATAAAGCCAAA